>ENA-ORNF01000072-ORNF01000072.1-human-gut-metagenome-genome-assembly--contig:-NODE-72-length-90345-cov-69.923214_pt1 | contig 90345 bp, 81 predicted proteins | sample MGYA00242110_ERZ509012 | MGnify/ENA primary metagenome ERZ509012 (study PRJEB26280, sample SAMEA2338714) | human gut metagenome | biome: human gut; feature: human-associated habitat; material: faeces... | reverse complement strand
CATAGCGCATAATCTTGCAAAAGTAGCCTCTTAGGAGGCTTCTGACGGGGGAAAACGGTTTAAAATGATGAAATTTGAAAGAGGAAACCTGGAAACTCCTTTTTTTTGAGGAAAATCCAAACGACTTCAATCTGATATGAAACGACAGAGGCCATCTCAATTCATTTTGAGACGGCCTCTTTTTCTAATTTATAATCTAAGAATCAGTTATCTTTTACTTCCCATCCCAATGCACTGGCACCTAATACAGCCGCATCTGCATCTTTTAACTGAGAGAGCAACAATTTGGTTTTTCCAGCATAAATCTTCAGGATGTTTTCATCAATTGCCTTCTGAATCGGTTTCATGATGTAATCGCCCGACTTAGCCAAACCACCGAACAGAATAATGGCCTCCGGACTGGAGAAAGCTATAAAGTTGGCCAAAGCCTCTCCCAAAATACGTCCTGTATATTCAAAGATATCCTGTGCCAGTTTATCGCCTTTCACTGCAGCATCGTATACATCTTTCGACTGGATTTCATCTGCAGGTACGTTACGCAACAAACTCGGTTCCGTACGCTGTACCAGGAATTCACGGGCTGTACGGGCCACTCCGGTAGCCGAACAATAGGTTTCCAAACAACCTTTACGTCCGCAACCACATGGACGGCCGTTACGGTCCACAATTACGTGTCCCAATTCACCGGCAAAGCCATCATGACCGTAAACCAACTGTCCGTTGACTACAATACCACTTCCGACACCGGTACCCAAGGTAATCATGATAAAATCTTTCATACCGCGAGCCGCACCATACGTCATCTCTCCGATGGCAGCTGCATTGGCGTCGTTTGTCAACGCAGTAGGGATTCCCAGCTGCTCCTCAAACATAGATGCCAACGGAATAATTCCTTTCCACGGAAGGTTCGGAGCAAACTCAATGGTTCCACTGTAATAGTTACCATTCGGCGCACCAACCCCCATACCTTTTATCTTTTCAGCTCCACCAAACTGAGACAGCAAAGGAAGGAGTTTTTTACATACAGCTTCTACATATTCTTCGATGTTTTCATATTGCTGAGTTTTGACAGAATCAGAAGCCAGCACGTTACCACGTGAGTCAACCACACCAAAAACAGTGTTTGTTCCGCCAATATCCATACCTACTACATAAGGTTTTTCCATGTTTATTGCCATGACATTTCTTTATTTAGGGTTAATTATCTACGGACAAAAGTAAATAATCAGTAAAAACAGAACAAATTTTTCACCTACTATTTTTGAGAACGTATCACTTTTTCTACATTTGTGCAATACGATTAAAAATCAATTAACACAAACCAAATGATACTTTTAAAAAACATTCACAAAACCTACTACAACGGCACTCCCCTTCATGTACTCAAAGGCATAGACCTGCATATTAAAAAAGGAGAATTTGTCTCCATCATGGGTGCCTCCGGTTCTGGAAAATCTACCTTGTTGAACATTCTCGGGATATTGGACAACTACGATTCCGGCGAGTATTACCTGAACAATGTCCTTATCCGGAACTTAAGTGAAACCAAAGCCGCTGAGTACCGCAACCGGATGATCGGCTTCATCTTCCAGTCATTCAACCTCATTTCGTTCAAAAACGCCATGGAGAATGTGGCTCTCCCTCTTTTCTACCAGGGTGTCAGCCGAAAGAAACGAAACCTGCTGGCCATGGAATACTTAGACAAGCTGGGACTGAAAGAATGGGCTCATCACCTCCCTAACGAACTGTCGGGCGGGCAAAAACAGCGTGTAGCCATCGCACGGGCACTAATTTCCAAACCGGAAATCATCCTGGCCGACGAACCGACCGGAGCACTCGACAGCAAGACTTCGGTGGAAGTTATGAACATCCTGAAAGAACTGCACGACCAAGAGGGACTGACCATCGTCGTAGTCACCCACGAAAGTGGAGTGGCCAACCAAACCAATAAAATCATCCACATCAAAGACGGACTGATAGAACGCATAGAAGACAATATCGACCACCATGCCTCTCCGTTCGGACAAAACGGATTCATGAAATAACCTAGCGCTATGACAGAACTGATACAAGAAATCTACGGAACCATCATGCGCAACAAACTGCGCACTTTATTGACCGGTTTTTCCGTGGCATGGGGTATTTTCATGCTGATTGTACTCCTTGGAGCAGGCAACGGCCTCATCCATGCATTTGAGAACCAGTCGGAAGGGATGCTCATGAACTCCATGAAAATCTATCCGGGCATGACTTCAGAACCTTACAAAGGGATGAAAGAAGGGCGGAGCATTTACCTGAAAGAAAGCGACCGGGCACTGACGGGTTCTTCCTTCCCCGACCATATTTTAGAAACAGGTGCCACCGTCAGCAAGAGTGATGTCACCCTGACCTATGGCAAGGAGGCTCTCAGCATCGAGCTGGACGGGGTACTTCCCAATTATCCGTCCCTCGAAGCCATCAAGATAAAGGAAGGGCGCTTCATCAACAAACGCGACATAGAGGAAAAGCGAAAAGTCATTGTCCTCCATGAGAAGACGGTCAAGAACCTTTTCCCGCATACGGCTCCTATAGGAAAATACCTCAACGCACAAGGGGTTTCCTATCAGGTGGTGGGCATCTACAAAGACCAGAACAGTTTCTCTCCTTCGGCACTGGTACCTTTCACCACCCTGCAAACTATTTATCAGAAAGGAGACAGCATTGACAACATCACGTTCACAACCCAAGGATTAGCCAATGAAGCCTTGAACGAACAATTTGAAGCCGACTACCGCCGTACCTTAGGGCTGAAAAAACAATTCTCTCCTACCGATGACGGCGCCATCTGGATTTGGAACCGTTTCACCCAGTACCTCCAGCAACAAAGCGCGACGAAGATTCTGCATACTGCCATCTGGGTGATTGGTATCTTTACCTTACTGAGCGGCATCGTGGGAGTGAGCAACATCATGCTCATTACCGTCCGCGAACGGACCCACGAGTTCGGCATCCGCAAAGCACTGGGGGCCAAACCGATGTCCATCCTCTGGCTCATTATTTCGGAAAGTGTAGCCATCACCACCTTCTTCGGCTACATCGGCATGGTGGCGGGCATTGCCGTCACGGAATACATGAACCAAGTGGCCGGAAAACAGACCATGGACATGGGTGTCTTTTCCATGACCTTCTTCGAGAACCCCACGGTCGACCTCTCCATTGCCATTGAGGCGACCCTGACCTTAGTTATCGCCGGTACGCTGGCTGGACTTTTCCCGGCACGAAAAGCAGCCAGAATCCGACCCATTGAAGCACTTAGAGCAGATTAACCATGAGACGATTTGACTTAGATACATGGGAAGAAATTCTTCTCACCATCACTCGCAACAAAACCAGAAGTTTCCTGACGGCCTTCGGTATCTTCTGGGGGGTATTCATGCTGATTGCCCTGATGGGAGGGGCCAAAGGACTGCAACAGATGTTGTCCCGGCAATTTGAAGGCTTTGCCACCAACTCCGGTTTCCTGGGCGCCAACAAAACCAGCAAGGCTTATAAAGGATTCCAGCAGGGAAGATACTGGGATTTGGAAAACAAAGATGTAGAACGGGTCCGGAAACAAGTCAACGAGCTGGAAACCGTGACTGCCACCCTAGCCAAATGGGGCATCAATGCCATTTACAACGAGAATAAAATCTCAGGAACCCTGAAAGGCCTGTATCCCGAATACCAGAAGATTGAAGAACCCAACATCGTATTCGGACGTTTCATCAACGACATCGACATCCGCGACCAACGGAAAGTGTGTGTCATCGGGAAGCGTATCTACGAGAGCCTGTTCCCAGGAGGGGAAGACCCCTGCGGAAAGTTCATCGAGGTCAACGGCATTTACTACTGGATTATCGGGGTCAGCATGGCCGTAGGAAACATCTCCATCCAAGGACAGTCGGAGACCTCGGTCATCATCCCTTTCACCACCATGCAGCAGAACTACAACTTCGGCCAGAAAGTACAGCTCCTCTGTTATACGGCCCGTAAAGGCTATTCCATTGGAGAGGTAGAGAAGAAAGTGGAACAGGTGATTAAAAATGCCCATCTGATTCACCCCAACGACGGACAGGCTGTGATTCTGGTCAATGCGGAAGCTATGTTCAGCATGGTAGACAACTTGTTTTCGGGCATTAAGATTTTGGGCTGGATGGTCGGACTCGGTACCCTGCTGGCCGGTGCCATTGGAGTGAGCAACATCATGATGGTCACCGTCAAGGAACGGACTACTGAAATCGGTATCCGGCGTGCCATCGGTGCCCGCCCCAATGACATTCTATCACAGATTCTGTCGGAAAGCATGGTGCTGACCATTCTGGCAGGCATGGCCGGCATCACGTTTGCCGTGTTCCTGCTGAACCTGACAGAAATGGGTACTTCCACTCCTACTGCACCTACTGAGTTCCAGATTAGTTTTTGGGAAGCCATCGGTGCCTGTGCCCTCCTGCTCATATTAGGACTGCTGGCCGGACTGGCTCCTGCCTACCGGGCCATGAGCATCAAACCCATTGAAGCCATACGCGACGAATAAATAAAGCCACAAAACAAACAAAAAACCAAAGTTCATTATGAAAAAGTACATCAAAATCATCTCATTGGTGCTGATTGCACTGATTTTCATCGGAACCTTCGTGTTCCTGTATCAAAAATCACAGCCGAAAGACACGGCGTACGAAATTCTCCATTCACAGACCACGGATTTGGTGCAAACCACCGTAGCCACTGGAAAGATTGAACCGCGCGACGAAGTACAAATCAAGCCGCAAATTTCCGGCATCATTTCGGAAGTGTACAAGGAAGCCGGCGAAACGGTGAAAAAAGGTGAAATCATCGCCAAGGTCAAGGTCATCCCCGAACTGGGTTCCCTCAATTCGGCTGAAAGCCGTGTCCGTCTGGCTGAAATCAACGGACGACAGGCCGAAACGGATTTGGAACGCATGGAAAAACTCTATAAGAGCAAGCTGGTGAGCAGCGAAGAATACGAAAAGACGCTGCTGGCCGCCAAACAAGCCCGCGAAGAATTGCAGGCCGCCAAAGACAACCTGCAAATCGTAAAAGAAGGAATCACCAAGAGCAGTGCCTCCTTCAGCAGTACCCTGATTCGTTCTACCATCGACGGACTGATTCTAGACGTACCTATCAAAGTGGGTAACTCCGTCATCATGAGTAACACGTTCAACGACGGTACCACTATCGCCACCGTAGCCGATATGGGCGACCTCATCTTCCGTGGCAATGTGGACGAAACGGAAGTGGGACGTATCCGCGAAGGTATCCCCGTCAAAATCACGCTTGGCGCCTTGCAGAACATGAAATTCGATGCCGTACTGGAATACATTTCTCCGAAAAGCGTGGAAAACAACGGAGCCAACCAGTTTGAAATCAAGGCAGCCATCACCGTGCCCGACAGTGTGACCATCCGTTCCGGATACAGTGCCAATGCGGAAATCGAACTCCAGCGAGCCAACCACGCACTGACCGTACCGGAAAGTGCCATTGAGTTCAGTGGCGATTCTACCTTTGTCTATGTATTGACCGACAGTGTACCCACACAGAAATTTATCCGCCGCCAAGTACAGACCGGCATCAGTGACGGAGTAAATATCGAGATTAAGAGCGGGCTGAAACCCGATGAAGCTATTCGAGGACTCAAAAAAGAAATGTAAGCCATGAGAATCAACTTGAAACAACTGGCCGTACTGAGTTTCGGCCTGCTGGCCACAGGTGCCAGCCAAGCAGAGGAAGCATGGGACTTGACACGCTGCATCGAGTATGCCATCGCCCACAACCTGACCGTCAAGCAGCAGGAAGCCGCCCGCGACAAGAGCGCAGTGGAACTGAATACCGCCAAATGGAGCCGTCTGCCCGACCTGAACGGCAGTGCCTCCCACTCGTTCAACTTCGGACGAAGCTTGCAGTCTAACAACACCTACCAGAGTATCAATACCCAGAACACGGGCTTCAACCTGAGCACCAGTGTACCCTTGTTCACCGGCATGCAGATTCCGAATAACATTGCCCTTTCCAAACTGAATCTCCAAGCAGCCACGGAAGACTTGAACAAGGCCAAAGAGGATATCAGCATTCAGGTGACCTCGGCCTACCTGCAAGTGCTCTTCAACGAGGAACTGGTGAAAATAGCCCGGCAGCAAGTGGAACTGAGTCAGGAAATACTGACCCAGAAAGAAGCCTATTTCCAAAACGGGAAAGCCTCGGAAGCGGAATTGTACGAGGCCAAATCGCGCGTGGCACAAGACCAGCTTTCACTGGTACAGACCGAGAACGACTATCGCTTGTCCCTGCTCGATCTCAGCCAACTGCTGGAACTGCCTTCGCCGGATAATTTCCAGATTGTCAGTCCCGACATCCAGCCCGAACAACTGTTCGGAACGCTGACCTCTCCAACCGACATCTACAATCAGGCACTGCTCATCAAGCCTTCCATCAAGGCGGCACAGTATCGCTTGCAAGGCGCAGCCCGCAGCATCCGCATTGCCCAAAGCGCCTATTATCCCCAACTCAGTTTCGGTGCCGGTCTGGGTACCAGCTACTACAAAATGTCGGGCAGAGACAATGCCAGTTTCCATTCCCAGCTGAAGGACAATTTCAGCCAATACGTGGGACTTTCGCTGAGCATCCCCATCTTCAACCGACTGAGTACCCGTAACCGGGTCCGTACGGCACGCCTGGAACAAACCACCCTGAACTGGCAACTGGAGGAAAGTAAAAAGGCACTCTACAAAGAGATACAGCAAGCCTATTACAATGCCGTCAATGCGGAGAGCAAATACCAAAGCAGTCAGGTAGCCGACGAAGCGGCAGAAGCCTCCTTCAAGCTCATGAAAGAAAAATATACCAACGGAAAAGCCAACGCCACGGAATACAACGAAGCCCGCACCAACTGGATGAAAGCCGTGTCCGACTGTGTGCAGGCAAAATACGACTACCTGTTCCGTGCCAAAATTCTGGATTTCTACCAAGGCATTCCACTTACTTTAGAAAAGTAAGCCGCACTGATTTTCAACGAGTTACAAAACACCATAAAAACGCCTTTACGTTTCAGGAAAAACGTCTAAGCGTTTTCATCCAAACGTCTAAGCGTTTCACTTAAAACGCTTAGGCGTTTTGCTTAAAACGTACTTGCGTTTGAGTTCAAACGCCTAGGCGTTTTTCAGACAAATAAATTGGGAAGTATTTCCGGCAAATATCCGCTTCGGATTCTCCATTCCTGCGGATACAAATTGTTGGCCCGATTGCCGATATTTTTGGCAAAGCCCAATGCCTGTCCGCGATAAGCCAACACCACATATCCTTTCGATACCTCCGGTGAAAGAGTCACCGCCTCTTTCCGCAAATAAGCCACAGCCTGCTCATAAGTCAGTTCCGCTGTCGGAAAAGCTTCTTTCCGGAATGCCGTACTCATGGCCAGTGTATGCGAAGGCTGCCAGTCCTTCCCTTTCCATTCTCCCAGTCTGACACCCGCATGCAATACTTTAAGCCAACTTTTCAGCAAATCATAGAGGTCTTTATGGGCCATAGGGAAAGCCACCGCTTCCATCTCTTCCACACGGAATTCGTAACCTTCTGCTCCGTGTATCCATGTCTGCATCTCTCGCGGCACCTGCAGCACCGGTGTTTTTCCTCCTTTTCCTTTTTTGGGAGACTTGCCCGCCGGCTTCACCCGTGCACATTCCCTGTCTTCTTCCGACGTTTTCCGCAAGACAGCCAGAAACAGTCCTTCTCCCGTTGTCTTGTGCGGCAAGAAACGATAAACCGGGAAAGTATGCTCGGTCAGGTTTCCGGTAATATGCCATTCCGGCTTCACTTCCAAAGGCAACACCTCTGCGCCCAGTTCTTGTGCAATCCAGGCCACATTGTCTTCATTCTCTTCCCGGTTGTACGTGCAAGTGCTATACACCAGCAGGCCTCCGGTCTTCAGGCAAGGCCATATATCACGCAGAATCCGACGCTGCCGCTGCCAGCACGTATCCACGTTGGCGATACTCCATTCCTGCACCGCCACTTCATCTTTGCGGAACATTCCTTCTCCCGAGCAGGGCACATCAGTCAAAATCACATCGAAGAGAGGGCCCAGTTCCGTAAAATCTGCCGGATCGTTGTTCGTTACCATCACCTCCGGATTTCCCCATTTGACCAAATTCTCAGCCAGTACCTGCGAACGGTTGCGCATCACCTCATTGGCTACCAGCAGACTGCCTTCGGGCAACACCGACCGGGCCAGTGTGGATTTTCCTCCAGGAGCCGCACACAAATCGAGCATCACAACCGGTTTCTGCACATACTGCCGGAGTGCCTGGGCCAAAAACATGGACGATGCCTCCTGCACGTAATAACATCCGGCGTGAAACAACGGGTCGAACGTGAACGCCGGCCTGCCGGACAAGTAGTATCCTTCCGGACACCAGGGCACTGGTGTGCTGTCCACAGGAACAGAAGTACATTTATCCTGATTGATACGGATGCTGACCGGAGTCTCCTTTTCCAAGGCTTCCTCCAACGCAGAAAAGTCGGCATCCCCCATCAGCCGACGTGTGCGAATGACAAAATCAGAGGGTAAATTCATGATGACGCTAAGCAATTATGTTACGCCGGCAAAAATAAAAAAAATTAGCTACCTTTGCAAAAACAAAAAAATCCAATCATGAAACAATATCTTGACTTGTTGCACCGCATCCGTACGGAAGGCGTACGTAAAGACGACCGTACCGGCACAGGCACCCTCAGCGTGTTCGGTCACCAGATGCGCTTCAACCTGGAAGACGGCTTCCCGCTCGTCACAACCAAAAAACTCCACCTGAAATCCATCATCTACGAACTGTTGTGGTTCCTCAAAGGGGATACCAACGTGAAATACCTGCAAGAACATGGCGTCAGAATCTGGAACGAATGGGCCGATGAAAACGGAGACCTAGGTCATATCTACGGCTACCAGTGGCGCTCCTGGCCCGGCTACGACGGTACGTTCATCGACCAGATTTCGGAAGCGGTGGAAACCATCAAGCATAATCCCGACTCCCGGCGCATCATCGTCAGTGCCTGGAACGTGGGCGACTTGAACCACATGAACCTTCCCCCGTGCCACGCGTTTTTTCAGTTCTATGTGGCCAACGGACGACTGAGCCTGCAAATGTACCAGCGCAGTGCCGACACCTTCCTGGGCGTACCGTTCAACATCGCCTCCTATGCCCTGCTGCTGCAGATGATGGCACAGGTGACCGGACTGAAAGCGGGTGATTTCATCCACACGCTCGGAGATGCCCACATCTACTTGAATCACCTGGAACAAGTTGATTTACAGCTGACACGCACTCCACGCCCCTTGCCTACCATGAAAATCAATCCGGACGTGAAGGACATCTTCAGCTTCCAATACGAAGACTTCCAGCTGGAGAACTACGACCCGTGGCCACACATCGCGGGAAAAGTATCCGTATAACCCACTTTAAAGAACAGAAATATGACCTTATCCATCATCGCCGCCATCAACCAAAAACGAGGCATCGGCTACCAGAACAAATTGCTTTACTGGCTGCCCAACGACCTGAAACGTTTCAAGGCACTCACCACAGGCCACACCATTCTGATGGGACGGCATACCTTTGAATCTCTCCCCAAAGGAGCCCTGCCTAACCGGAGAAATGTCGTACTGAGCAGAAAGGATTTACATTTTGAAGGAGCAGAATGCTTCCACACACTGGAAGAAGCCTTGAAATCCTGCAAAGAGGAAGAAGAAGTCTTCATCATCGGAGGAGCCACGCTCTACACGGAGGCCCTTCCGCTGGCCGACCGCCTCTATCTGACAGAAGTGGAAGACGACCAAGTGCCCGCCGACACTTTCTTCCCGGAAATAGACCGCCATATATGGCAAGAAAAAAGTAGAGAATGCCATCCAACGGACGAAAAGCATCTCTACTCCTATAGTTTCGTTGACTACGAACGTACACAAAAATAAGTGTCACGTATCAATCATCGTCATTCGCCAGGTCCATAATTGGCATCTGGCGTTTGATGGCTTCACGGAAAGAAATAATTGTTTCCGAACGTGACAGACCCAGCGGCTGAAGCTTGTCATGAATGATTTCCAGCAGGTGATGATTGTTTTTCGCATAAATTTTGATAAACAAGTCATACTGTCCGGTCGTAAAATGACATTCCACTACTTCCGGAATGTGCTTCAATGCTTCCGTAACCGTGTCGAATTGTTCCGGGTCTTTTAAATACAAACCGATGTAGGCACAAGTTTCATAGCCTATCTTTTCCGGATCAATGATGAATTCTGAACCTTTCAGAATTCCCAGGTTCGTCAACTTTTGAATTCGCTGATGAATAGCGGCTCCCGATACATTACACGCGCGTGCCACTTCCAAGAATGGAATACGTGCATTGCCTGCAATCATACGCAGGATCTGTTCGTCTAAGGTGTCTAATTGATGATGTCCCATCTTCTATGTTTTTGTATTCATGCAAAGGTAATACTTTTTCTTTATATAATCTCAATATTTATAACCTTTACTTGATTTTTAACATGAAATTTGTAGAAACACAAGGACTTATCTTCAACTTACACTTTTCATGTTCCAACCGCCACATTCAGCGGACAGCAGGCGCTGCTTGTCTCAGAACTGGAACAAGGCCGTGAATACAATACGATTGTTTTTCACCAGATGCGTATTGGTCACGCGGGCCTTTGCAGTATAATCTCCATACCAGGCACCTGTCCAGGTATATTCGGCCCCGATTTTCCAATTTGGACGGTTATAAGTAAATTCAGCACCCAACGTATTCAACTGGTCAATATCGGTTCCAGTCCCCAACACTCCGGTCACTTCTTTCGATGCACCCAGGTTTTTCAGATATCCGGCAAAGATTCCGCCACGGAAGGTACTTCCATACATCATATTCAACCAAGTATGAGAAACGCGCACCGGCGTATATTCCTGTTCCCCGGTCCGGGAATCAGTGGAAGTAATGCCATAACCTCCGATGGTACTGGCCTGTGTGAGATTGGAGCCCAGCACACTCTTGGCAGCCAACAGGAAACGCTGGTGCGTATACTTCACATGTGCCTCGGCAGAAACTCCCGTAATGCGTTCGCTCACCTTGTAGGTTTTTCCATCATATTCCGACTGCGTACGAGGAGTGATGGAAGACACATGTACGCCTGCACCGGCCAACAGCCCCGGGCGTTTATAATCCATTCCAAAATAAAATTCCGGCGTACATCCGTTCTTGATGAAACTCTGGTTCTTCTGAGTAGTTGTCGCACCTGCCTGATTGGAAGACGGACCGACAGACAGATATTGTGACTGCCATACGGCAGCAGCAGTCAGCACGAAATGTTTTTCCGTCAAACGGTAGCGCACCTGAGGCGCACGGCTGAAAGGCTGATAAGGAGCTCCCATATTCAGGTTCAAGATGTCGGGCGACACATCTCCATATAAAGGATGCCAGGTCTGTCCTACCAACAACGCAGATTTTCCCCAATCCAAATTAAAATAGGCATGACGAATACGAATCAGCGAATAGGTGGTACCTGAACCGCGGAAGTCTATCTCTACCTTTGCCGAAGTCTTAGCCTTTCCCCACATCGGCCCGGTCACATCCACTCCCAACCTAGTATATAAGGTATAGAAATTACCGTCGGGTTTTGCATTCAAATCCTTTCCATCCGCATCGGGAGCCATATCCTTGGGATACATATAAAAAAGTCCATCCACTGTCTCCGAATTGGAACGGCTGTTATAAAACAGGTCCGTACGTACCTGGCCATAAAACTTATAGCCAAAATCTTTCTTCTGAGCCATTACTCCCGTCGAAACAACGGCCATGGCCCACATCAAAAAGAATTGTTTTTTCATTTGATTTCACTTTTATCCTTTACCGGCTGCAAAAGTAGCCATAATCTGTTGAACAGCCAAACAAATCGCTACAAGGAACGTACCCGGCGGAACCAGCACACGAACCACACCGCCGCTACCAACGTACAGCCTCCTCCAATGGCATAGGAGACTTCACTCCCCAACGAAAAACCTTCGGGGGCAATAAACAAATAAGTGGAGCAGACACATGTCATGAACAGGGCTGGCACCAAAGTCACCCAGTAATTTTTCCGGGCTCCCACCAGATAGACTGTAATGGCCCATAGCGTAAAGACAGATAAAGTCTGGTTACACCAGGCAAAATACCGCCAGATTATCTTGAAGCCTTCCGCATCGCCAAAACTATAGACCAGCAATCCTACGGTGACCAGAAAAATCGGAATACTGATGACCAGACGCTTTCCGATGGAACGCTGCTCCACGCGGAAGAAATCGGCCACAATCAGACGGGCCGAGCGGAGAGCTGTATCGCCACTCGTTATCGGAGCTGCCACAATACCCAAAATGGCCAGGATACCGCCAAAGGTACCCAACCAGTCCTTGGAAATGTCAGTGGCTACCTTGGCTCCTGAATAAGCCACTCCTGTCACCTTGTCTACAATGCCGTTTTCCTGAAAGAAATACGTCGCAGCGGCTGCCCAAATCAGCGCCACAATACCTTCGGTTACCATCGCCCCGTAAAACACCGGACGACAATGTTTCTCATTGGTAATGCAACGCGCCATCAAGGGGGATTGAGTGGCATGGAAACCGCTGATGGCCCCACAGGCAATGGATATGAACATCATCGGGAATATGGGGTTTTTCTCATACTTGGTTCCAAATCCTTCCCATATCTCCGGAAGAGCCGGACTTTTCACATACAGCATGACCAGAACTCCTACCGCCATGAACAACAGGGCAAATGCAAACAACGGATATATCCGACCGATAATCTTGTCGATAGGAAGCATGGTGGCCAAAATATAATACAAGAAGATGACCACCACCCAGAAATACACATTCAAGGAAGCAGGTGTCATTCCGGCCAACAGTTCTGCAGGTCCTGATACAAATACAGCCCCCACCAGAATCATCAGCAATACCGTAAATACACAAGCTACCTTTTTCGTTCTTATTCCCAGATAACGGCCGATAATTTCCGGCAAGCTTTCCCCCCTGTTCCGCAATGACAACGTGCCGGACAGAAAATCGTGGACCGCACCGGCAAAAATCGTACCGAACACAATCCACAAGTAAGAAGCCGTGCCGAACTGTGCGCCCATGATAGCCCCGAAAATAGGCCCTAAGCCGGCAATATTCAAGAACTGAATCATAAAGATTTTCCACGTAGGAAGTGGAATGAAATCAACTCCGTCTGTCAGGGTCAATGCCGGAGTTTTTCGGGCAGAATCAGGTGCGAACAACGTGTCAATGTATTTTCCATAAACCCAATATCCTACCACCAGTAAAACCAATGCGATAGTAAATGTGACCCTAGATTTTCGATTCATCTCTTATTTCGGCGCAAAAGTAATAAAAAGAAGAAAACCGACGCCAAAATAAGATAATTTTAATTCATGAAAAGCCTCCATTTCTATAAAAACGCATTCAGTTCTCTTCCGTTTATAAACAAGATTGAGACCTGATGCAAGACATACTACCACACATTGCTTCGAAAACTGCATTTTCAATTTGTCTCTGCAAACAGCTTTAATTATATTTGCGCAAATTTTGAATCCGACATGCGAATACTTATCAGTCTGCTATTCATAGGCTGCTCTCTTTTTATACAAGCACAGCCTAAAGGAGAAATTCGTGCCACCTGGCTGACCACGCTTGGAGGGATGGACTGGCCTTCCAAAAGAGCCAATTCTCCGCAAAGCATCGAAGCACAAAAAAACGAACTAAGACACCAACTGGATGAATTGAAAGCCGCGCATTTCAATACTGTACTTTTCCAGACTCGCCTTCGGGGAGATGTCATATATCCTTCCGCTTTTGAAACGTTCGCAGAATGCCTGACAGGACATACCGGAAAGAATCCCGGATATGACCCCCTCCAATTCGCCGTAGAAGAATGTCACAAACGGGGACTGGAATTACATGCCTGGCTGGTATGTATCCCTATTGGCAACCAGCGTCAGGTAGGTTTGCTGGGAAAAAATTGTGTAACTAGAAAACAGCCGAAACTCTGTAAACAGTTTCAAGGAAGCTGGTATCTGGATCCCGGAAATCCCGGAACTGCCGAGTACCTCAGCCAAATTGCCAAAGAAATCGTCTCTCATTACGATGTAGACGGTATTCACCTAGACTATATCCGCTATCCGGAACAAGGTGAAAAGTTTCCCGACCAAGATACCTACCGGAAATATGGAAAGAAACAAGACCTCAAACAATGGCGAAGAAACAACATCACCCACATTGTCCGACGCATCTATACAGAAGTCAAGAAGCTGAAACCTTGGGTGAAAGTAAGCAGTTCTCCCATTGGAAAGTTCAACGATACCCGACGTTATTCATCTTTTGGATGGAACGCCTACAGCACAGTATACCAGGATGCTCAAAAATGGCTCGATGAAGGAATACAGGATGCCTTGTTCCCGATGATGTATTTTCAAGGGAACCATTTTTATCCTTTTGCACTCGACTGGCTGGAAAACAAGAACGAACGCTGGGTCGTTCCCGGACTGGGCATCTATTTTCTTCACCCCAAAGAACAAGACTGGAAACTGGATGAAATTATACGGCAAATCTATTTTACACGAAAAATCGGATTGGAAGGTCAAGCCTATTTCCGCAACAAATTCCTGCTTGACAATACCAAGGGAATTCTAGATGAACTTAAAAACAACTTCTACGTCTATCCTGCAGTAGTCCCTCCTATGACATGGGCCAAAAGTGAAATTCCGGCAGCACCCTCTTCTCCTTCCCTGAGTTTGCAAGAAAATGGCATCCGCATGAGTTGGAAAGCTTCCACGTCTTTACCCGGAGGCATTTATTACCGTGTATATGCATCAGATGCTTATCCGGTAGATACAGAAAAAGCTCAAAATCTGATAGTCACACGCACCGACAGCTGTCAGTACACATTCATAGCCAGTCTTTTCGAAAAAGGAGGAATCTACTGGGCTGTCACCACTGTCGACCGATATGGACATGAAAGTGTCCCATTGGCCCTGAACATGCCTCAGAAAACAGAGCCTTCCATTCTATACGGAGAATATCCTTCTGTTCCTCAAGGATATACTCTCATTATCAGCGATGTGACCGGACTGGAAATTCTACGTACGACAGATCCAGAGAAAGATATACCAAAAAAAATCGGGAAGGGATTTTTCCGATTCAGCCTGATGGCTCCCGATGGAAGCATTACCCCGGCAGGAGTCACGATATACTGAGAAGGTTTTATTCCAAAACGCATGGTTATAAAAGGAATAATCACTAAATTTGCACATTCAATTGAAACAAACAAACTTACTATACTCATGAGCAATCAACGATACATGCAGCGCGGCGTATCTGCATCGAAAGAAGATGTACACAACGCCATCAAGAACATTGACAAAGGTATTTTCCCGAACGCATTCTGTAAAATTATTCCTGATATTCTGGGAGGTGATCCGGAATATTGCAATATCATGCATGCCGACGGAGCCGGAACAAAATCCTCACTGGCCTATTTGTACTGGAAAGAAACCGGCGACTTGTCTGTATGGAAGGGCATCGCACAGGATGCACTGATTATGAACATTGATGACTTGTTGTGCGTAGGTGCGGTAGACAATATTTTGGTATCTTCTACCATTGGACGCAACAAGCTGCTTGTACCGGGTGAAGTGATTTCAGCCATCATCAACGGAACAGACGAACTGCTGGCCGAACTCCGCGAAATGGGCGTCGGTGTATATGCTACTGGTGGAGAAACTGCTGATGTAGGCGACTTGGTCCGCACCATCATCGTGGACAGTACGGTAACTTGCCGTATGAAACGTGCGGATGTCATCAACAATGCCAATATCCGTCCGGGAGATGTGATTGTGGGTCTGGCTTCTTACGGTCAGGCAACTTATGAGAAAGAATACAACGGCGGTATGGGCAGCAACGGACTGACCAGTGCGCGTCACGATGTGTTCAGCAAATACCTGGCAGAGAAATATCCGGAAAGCTATGACCATGCCGTACCTGAAGAACTGGTTTACAGTGGCAAACTGAAGCTGACAGATGCAGTAGAAGGTTCTCCGCTGGATGCCGGCAAACTGGTGCTTTCTCCGACACGTACCTATGCTCCGGTAGTCAAGAAACTGCTGGATGCCCTGCGTCCGCAAATCCATGGTATGGTTCATTGCTCAGGTGGTGCCCAAACAAAAGTACTGCACTTCGTAGGCGACAACTGCCGGGTCATCAAAGACAACCTCTTCCCTGTGCCTCCTTTGTTCCGCACCATCAAGGAACAGAGCGGTACCGACTGGGACGAAATGTACAAAGTGTTCAACATGGGACACCGTCTGGAAGTCTACCTGTCACCGGAACATGCAGAGCAGGTAATTGAAATCAGCAAGTCGTTCAACATCGATGCACAGATTATCGGACACATCGAAGAAAGCGATCACAAAGAACTGATTATCCGTTCCGAATTCGGAGAATTCAAATATTAATCAGCGACCTCTTACAATTGTATGAAACCGCAAGAAAAGCAAGGATGTCTTATCGGCATCGGATTACTTATTTTATGGTTTGTCCTTTTCTTTCTCAGTATTGAATTTGACGCTCCCATTCTAAAAGGTCTAAGTTTTGGAATTCCAGGGTTTTCCATTTCCTTTATTTATGGGAAATACTTTGGTGTCAAAGAGTTTCAATGGAAAGCCAAAAGAGACTTACCACTCATCTTGCTGGGGCTCATATTGTTGGTATTCTTTACCTGGATGGCCTATAGCAGATTATGGTAAACAAATACCTATCTAATCACTCAACTGTATAAGCATTCCATTAGAATGGCAGAAAACAATACATTACTGGAAAAATTAGACGGTTTGGTTTCACGTTTTGAAGAGGTCTCTACACTTATTACAGACCCAAATGTGATAGCCGACCAAAAACGATACGTCAAACTGACTAAAGAATATAAGGAACTGGGCGACATTATGGCTGCCCGCAAGGAATATTTGCAATGCCTCAACGGACTGGAGGAGGCTAAAATGATGATGTCCGAAAACGACCCGGAAATGAAGGAGATGGCCCGCGAAGAAGCGGCTGCCTGTGAAGCCCGTATTCCCCAGCTGGAAGAAGAAATCAAACTGTTGCTGGTACCTGCCGACCCGCAAGATGACCGCAACGCCATCCTGGAAATCCGTGGAGGTACGGGAGGAGATGAAGCAGCAATCTTTGCCGGCGATTTGTTCCGCATGTACTCCAAATACTGTGAACGCAAAGGCTGGAAACTGGAAGTATCCAGCGCCAACGAAGGTGCTGCCGGAGGCTTCAAGGAAATTATCTGTTCTGTCACGGGAGACAAGGTATATGGTACTTTGAAATATGAATCAGGTGTGCACCGCGTGCAGCGTGTGCCAGCCACAGAAACTCAGGGACGTGTTCATACATCAGCAGCCTCGGTTGCCGTACTTCCCGAAGCAGAACCCTTCGATGTAGAAATCAACGAAGGTGAAATCAAATGGGATACCTTCCGAAGCGGAGGTGCGGGAGGTCAGAACGTGAACAAGGTAGAATCGGGGGTCCGTCTGCGCTACAACTGGAAGAACCCGAACACGGGTATCGTGGAAGAAATCCTTATCGAATGTACGGAAACCCGCGACCAGCCGAAGAACAAGGAACGTGCCCTGAGCCGTCTGCGTACTTTCATCTACGACAAGGAACACCAGAAATACATCGACGACATCGCTTCCAAACGAAAGACCATGGTGAGCACCGGTGACCGTTCGGCCAAAATCCGCACGTACAACTATCCGCAAGGACGTATCACCGACCATCGCATCAACTATACCATCTACAACCTGGCAGCCTTCATGGACGGCGACATTCAGGACTGCATCGACCATCTGATTGTGGCCGAAAATGCAGAACGGTTGAAAGAAAGCGAATTATAAAAGTAAGGTGTATAATTTTACCCCTTACCGTGAACAATAAAGTCACATTATTACCATTAATCATAAAAACATTATGAACAAACAGGAATTATTTGAAAACATCAAAAAGAAAAAATCTTTTTTATGTGTAGGACTGGATACCGATATCAAGAAAATTCCGGAACACCTTCTGAAAGAAGAAGACCCGATTTTCACATTCAATAAAGCAATCATCGATGCCACTGCCCCTTACTGTATTGCCTATAAACCCAATTTGGCCTTCTATGAAAGTATGGGTGTAAAAGGATGGATTGCTTTTGAAAAGACAGTGGAATACATCAAAAAGAACTATCCTGACCAGTTCATTATTGCCGATGCCAAACGTGGCGATATCGGTAACACTTCGGCTATGTATGCCCGCACTTTCTTTGAAGAACTGAACATCGATTCTGTCACTGTAGCTCCCTACATGGGTGAAGACAGCGTGACTCCGTTCCTCACTTATGAAGGCAAATGGGTCATCTTACTGGCACTGACTTCCAACAAAGGCTCACACGACTTCCAGCTTACGGAAGACAAAGAAGGCGAACGCCTCTTCGAAAAAGTATTGCGCAAATCACAGGAATGGGCCAACGACCAAAGCATGATGTACGTGGTAGGTGCTACTCAGGGACGTATGTTTGAAGACATCCGTAAAATTGTCCCCAACCACTTCCTGCTGGTACCGGGTATCGGTGCACAAGGTGGTTCATTGGAAGAAGTCTGCAAATACGGTATGACCAAAGAATGTGGCTTGATTGTCAATTCAAGCCGTGCCATTATTTATGCCGATAAGACTGAGAACTTCGCCAAAGTAGCAGGCGAAGAAGCACAAAAAGTACAGCAGCAAATGGAAAAACAACTGACAAACATCTTGTAACATACAAGATTACTTACATAAAGTATACAAGAAGTATGAAGTTTATCCCCAGGAAACTTTATACTTCTTTTTTTATTCTGAAATCCATGCAAAAATTCCTATGCTAAGAGAGATTTTGGGCGCACACATAAAAATCAGAGGGCATTTCAGGCAAATAATTGGCATTTTTCACTGATATATAAAAAAAAAATACGTAATTTGCATAATTAAGTAGTAAGTATGCTTTTTTCAAGTAACAACAATTTGAAAAACAACAAGGAAAACAAAGGAACAAAAGATAATCAATATGGAGTTCTCAGCTAAACAAATTGCGGAATACATCCAGGGAATTATAATAGGAGATGAAAATGCCAAAGTACATACCTTCGCCAAAATAGAAGAAGGCATACCAGGTGCATTATCTTTTCTATCCAACCCCAAATATACTCATTACATATATGAAACCCAGTCTTCCATTGTACTGGTCAACAAAAATTTCCATCCAGAACATGAAATCAAGGCTACTCTGATTAAAGTAGACGATGCATACGAAAGTCTGGCTAAATTAATGACGCTTTATGAAATGAGTATGCCGAGAAAGAAAGGAATCAGTTCATTAGCTTCCATCGCAGAAAACGTCAAAATTGGAAAAGATGTATATATCGGTCCTTTTGTCTGCATTGAGGAGGGAGCCGAAATTGGAGATAATGTATACATACATCCACAGGCTACCATAGGAAGTAATGCCAAAATTGGTACGAATACCATCCTTTATCCTCATGTCACTGTGTACCACGATTGCAGAATCGGCAACAACTGTATTCTGCATGCAGGTGCAGTCATCGGAGCCGATGGTTTTGGATTTGCTCCCGCACCGGAAGGTTACGAGAAAATTCCTCAAATTGGAATTGTCATAGTAGAAGACAATGTGGAAGTGGGTGCCAATACCTGCATAGACCGTGCAACTATGGGAGCGACGCTTGTGCATGAAGGAGTTAAACTCGATAATTTAATACAAGTAGCACATAACGTAGAAATTGGTAAAAACACCGTAATGGCATCTCAGGTAGGGATTGCTGGATCGGCCAAGATTGGCGAATGGTGTATGTTCGGGGGCCAAGTAGGAGTAGCCGGTCATATCAAAGTAGGAGATCACGTGAATGTAGGTGCCCAGTCGGGTATCCCGGGAAATACGAAGTCTCACACCACTTTAATGGGCTATCCAGCCATCGACCCAAAGCAATTTGCACGTTCTGCGGCCATTTATAAAAAGCTTCCAGATATGTATGTAGAACTTGGACGCTTGCAGAAGGAAATCGAAGAATTAAAAAAACAACTAAATAAATAAACCCATGTTGAAACAACAAACCTTAAAAGGCAGCTTTTCACTCAATGGTAAAGGACTCCATACGGGAGTCAAACTTACTGTTACGTTCAATCCTGCCCCAGAGCACCACGGGTATAAAATACAGCGAATCGATTTGGATGACCAGCCTATACTGGATGCCGTTGCTGAAAATGTAGTGGACACTACCCGTGGAACAGTTTTAGCAAAAAACGGGGTAAAAGTTAGTACCGTAGAACATGCATTGGCTGCTTTGTATGCAGCAGGCATAGACAACTGCTTGATTCAGGTAGACGGACCAGAATTTCCTATTCTGGACGGTAGTGCCAAGTCCTACGTGGAATGCATTAAGCGAGTAGGTATCGAAGAACAAACTGCTCCGAAAGACTATTACATCATCAAGTCCAAAATTGAATTCCGCGACGAAGAAACGGGTTCATCCATCATTGTTCTACCAGATGACAAGTTCAGCGTCAATACATTAATATCTTATGACTCCAAGATTCTGACAAACCAATATGCTACACTGGAGAATATGGGAGATTTCCCTACAGAAATTGCTTCAGCACGTACATTTGTGTTTGTCCGTGAAATTGAACCGTTATTAAACGCCGGACTCATCAAAGGTGGAGACTTGGACAATGCCATTGTCATTTATGAAAAACAGATGACTCAGGAAAGTTTTGACAAGCTGGCTGATGTCATGGGAGTTCCTCACATGGATGCCAGCCACTTGGGATACATCAACCACATTCCTTTGGTATGGCCCAATGAACCGGCACGCCACAAACTGCTGGATATTATTGGAGACTTGGCTCTTGTAGGGAAACCCATCAAAGGACGCATCATTGCTACCCGACCGGGACATACCATCAACAACAAATTTGCACGCCAGTTACGAAAAGAAATTCGTCTGCATGAAATTCAGGCTCCGGTATACAACTGCAACGAGGAACCTCTGATGGATGTAAACCGTATTCGTGAACTGCTTCCACATCGTTATCCATTCCAGCTGGTAGATAAAGTCATTGCCATCGGTGCCAACTACATTGTAGGCATCAAAAATGTGACCTCCAACGAACCCTTCTTCCAAGGACATTTCCCACAAGAACCAGTCATGCCAGGTGTGTTGCAGATAGAAGCCATGGCACAGGTTGGAGGCCTGCTGGTATTGAATTCGGTAGACGAGCCTGAAAGATATTCTACCTACTTCCTGAAAATCGACAATGTCAAATTCCGCCAGAAGGTAGTTCCAGGAGACACCTTGATTTTCAGAGTGGAACTGATGGCACCTATCCGTCGAGGCATATCTACCATGAAAGGATATATTTTCGTAGGCGAAAAGATTGTCTGCGAAGCTGAGTTTATGGCACAAATTGTAAAAAACAAGTAACATGATCAGTCCTTTAGCATATATAGATCCTGAAGCACAAATCGGGGAAAACGTTGAAATAGGTCCCTTCGTTTTCATTGACAAAAATGTAGTCATAGGCGACAACAATGTCATTATGCCTAATGCTAATATTTTATATGGTTCCCGCATCGGAAACGGGAACCGGATTTTTCCAGGCGCCGTAATCGGGGCAATTCCGCAAGACTTAAAGTTTCATGGGGAAGAAACTACAGCCGAAATAGGCGACAACAATACAATTCGTGAAAATGTCACCATCAATCGGGGTACAGCCGCCAAAGGAAAAACGATTGTAGGCAACAACAACCTGCTGATGGAAGGGGTACACGTAGCCCATGACACCATTGTAGGAAGCGGATGCATCATCGGGAACCAAACAAAAATGGCAGGAGAAGTTATTATTGACGACAATGCCATTGTCAGCGGGGTTGTCCTGATGCATCAGTTCTGTCGAGTAGGAGGTTATGTCATGATTCAAGGAGGCTGCCGCTTCAGCAAAGACATCCCCCCTTACATCATTGCAGGAAGAGACCCGATTGCCTACTGCGGCATCAATATCGTAGGTCTTCGCCGCCGCGGATTTACAAATGAACAAATTGAAGCAATTCACAATGCTTACCGCATTATCTACAACAGTGGAAAAAATGTTACTGAAGCCATTGCACAGATAAAAGAGGAAATGACAATGACACCTGAAATTGCGTACATTGTATCTTTTGTAGAAAACTCACAACGAGGCATTATCCGATAAAAAAGATTTTGTATATTTACCACATCAACCAAAGACAAACAAAAATGGTATACAAATTTAGAATCATATCCGACGAAGTCGATGATTTCTTGAGAGAAATCAAAATTGACTCAGAAGCTTCATTCTATGACCTGCACGAAGCAATACTGAAATCTACAGGATACAAGGATGACCAGATGACCTCTTTCTTCATTTGCGACGATGACTGGGAAAAAGAGACCGAAATAACCCTGGAAGACATGGGAACCGGGAGTTCAGAAGAAGATACTTATGTAATGAAAGATACCCGCCTGAGCGAACTGCTAGAAGACGAGAAACAAAAACTATTGTATGTATTTGACCCGCTGGCAGAACGCGTATTTTTCATTGAACTGTCGGAAATCATTACCGGAAAAGACCTTGACAAAGCGGTATGTTCACGTAAAAGCGGTGAAGCACCCAAACAGACAATTGATTTCGATGAGCAGATGAATACCAATACTGCACTCGACTTGGACGAAAACTTCTACGGCGACCAGGACTATGACATGGAAGACTTTGATCCGGAAGGTTTCGACATCAACGAAGGAAGCGGAAATCCTTACGACGAAGACAAATACTAAAAATATTCCCGATTTTTCAATCGGCCAATCGCAATGAATGTCATCCTGGACTTTGGTTCAGAATGACATTTATTTTTCCTGCTCACCTAAAAACTTTATCCATGAAAAAGCCCACTCTCATTGTACTTATCGGCCCGACCGGCGTTGGTAAAACCGAATTAAGCTTGTCCATCGCCGAGCATTACCATACCTCTATCATTTCCTCCGATTCCCGGCAATTATATAAAGACTTGAAAATTGGTACTGCAGCTCCTACCCCTACCCAGTTATCAAGAGTTCCTCACTATTTTGTAGGGACCCTGGCGCTGACCGATTACTATAGTGCGGCTCAATACGAAGCGGAAGTCTTGAAGAAATTGGAGGATTTATTTCAAACCCACGCGGTCGTGCTCATGACTGGCGGCTCCATGATGTACGTGGATGCGGTCTGCAAAGGAATTGACGACATTCCTACAGTCGACAAGGAAACCCGTGACCTGATGTTGCATCGCTACGAAACAGAAGGTTTGGAACAACTCTGCGCAGAACTGCGAGTACTCGATCCGGAATATTATCGGATAGTAGACTTGAAAAATCCAAAAAGAGTGATTCATGCATTGGAAATCTGCTACATGACCGGAAAGACGTATACGTCCTTCCGTACTCGCACACAAAAGGAACGTCCCTTCCATATTGTGAAAGTCGGACTGACACGCGAACGGGAAGAACTTTATCAACGTATCAACCAGCGAGTAGACGAAATGATGAAAGAAGGCCTGCTGGAAGAAGCTAAACGTGTTTATCCCTACAAACATCTTAACTCATTGAACACTGTAGGTTATAAAGAAATCTTCAAGTATCTGGACGGAGAATGGGAACTTCCGTTTGCCATCGAAAAAATCAAACAGAATTCACGAATCTATTCCCGGAAACAAATGACTTGGTTCAAAAGAGATCCGGAAATCACCTGGTTCCACCCGGACCAGAAAGAAGCCATTCTGCATTATCTGTCCACCCAAATTCCGCAAGATTAACTTTCTCCATCTTCGAGCAGAAATTCTTTCCGGAACATATCCACAAACAGAAGAAACAAAGACACCAGTAAAGGGCCAAAAATAATTCCCATGAAACCAAACAGAGGAAGTCCGGCCACCACTCCAAAGATGGTAATCAACGGATGTACGTCTGCCATCTTCTTTTGCAACAGGAAACGGATCAGGTTGTCACATTGTGCCACAATGATGGCTCCATATCCCAGCATCATCAAGGCACTCACCCAATTTCCTACAATCAAAAAATAAACGGTAATCGGTCCCCAAATCAAGGCTGTACCCACCAATGGAATAACTGAAGCAAAAGCTGTGAGCATGGCACTCAGGAACGGATTGGGCGCATCACAAATCAGGTATCCTCCCAAAGAAATAAATCCTTGGATTATGGCCAGCAAAGGAATACCAATGGCATTGGAGCGCACCATCAGCTGCACTTTCTTCAAGACTTCTATCTTATTCTCCGCTCTGAAAGGAAGCAATGTAGATATATAATGTTCCATGGATTTCCCTTCATACAGCATGAAAAACATCAACATGATGGCTACACACAGATTGACCAGCAAATCGCTCACTCCACTCATCACAGACTGCCCGATGGAAGATGCCTGTGCCACCAGAAAAGAAAGACTTTTTTCCGACAACACATCAAAGCCTGTACGGTCTTTGATAAAATCGACCACCTGCCACATGGGCCTGATAATAGCTTCCGTATCAAAATGCATCTGTGAAACCTGGCTCACCAAGGCCCAGCCAAACAAAGAAAGAGGGACTAGAATAAATAACGTCACAACAATTGTAACCAGCCATACCGCCAGTGCAGGCTTCATTTTGGTTTGAAGCCAGAAAGTCACGTTACGCAAAAGCAAATAAAGCGTAAATCCACCTAAGATACCATTCATAAAAGGCTGAGCCTGGCGGAACAACAGGAATCCCAACCCTAAAATAAACACAATCAGTGAATATTTCCAGTACTTTTCCTTGACCATTTTTCTGTATTATTTTTCCTTTGCTTCTTCCTGTGGAATCCGGAAAGCCGTATACAATTCCAATACAGCCGAAATTGTCAGACAGACAATCCATTCATTCCGCTTCCAAAGCAACATCACCACTCCTGTCAACACCAGCAGCATCGCCCCTAGCAGTTGCTGACGACGCAGACGACGAATTACCACATTGCTACCCTTATAGTCCGAAACCAGCTGTACGTATGCAAACAAACAAGCTCCTACCAGATAAACATACGGAGCCCATTCCAATTTCATAAACTGAAGCACCAGTCCGACAAACAGTACCACTGCTCCACCTACAGCCAGCTGATCATTTCTTTTCGAATCCATTTATTTGTCTTCCTCAAAAATAAAAATATCCTCATTCTCCTTTTTCATCAGGTACTTTTCACGAGCTACCTTTTCCAGCGCCTCTTTGTTGGAAGTAATCTCCTTCAGTGCCTTACTGTCTTCCTCATACTGCTTTCGGTAACGTTGAATCTCTGTCTTCAACTGATGAATTTCCCGTTTGTGCGACACGCGCTGTATCAGGCTGTTCTCATCGAGCACCCCGATAATCAGCAAGAAAAGTCCGAATGTCACCCAATATTTATGACGCCCGATAAAAGCCCATATATTAGCCAGTTTACCCATAAAAATATGCTCTTGATTACCCTGCAAAGATAGAAATTATTTCGCAGCAAGTCCATGACAAGACAGAGATTTTATGTACATTTGCAAAAATATGAAGGAATCAAACAAACAGAATCAACCCATGGAAAATTATATCGTATCGGCACGCAAATACCGCCCGTCGACCTTCGACACCGTGGTGGGACAGCGTGCATTGACCACGACCCTGAAAAATGCCATTGCCAACCATAAACTGGCGCACGCCTACCTGTTCTGCGGTCCGCGAGGGGTAGGAAAAACCACCTGCGCACGTATCTTTGCCAAGACCATCAACTGCCTGCATCCCACGGCGGAAGGAGAAGCGTGCAATGAATGTGAATCGTGCAAGGCATTCAACGAACAGCGTTCTTATAATATCCATGAGCTGGATGCCGCTTCCAACAACTCTGTCGAAGACATCCGTTCCCTGATTGAACAGGTACGTATCCCGCCACAGATTGGCAAATACAAGGTGTATATCATCGACGAGGTGCACATGCTGTCGACTGCGGCTTTCAACGCCTTCCTGAAAACCTTGGAAGAACCGCCTCAGCACGCCATTTTCATCCTGGCCACCACGGAAAAGCATAAGATTCTGCCGACCATCCTGAGTCGGTGCCAGATTTATGACTTCAACCGCATCACGGTGAGCGACACGGTGGAACACCTTGAGAATGTGGCCCGTAAGGAACATATCGAGGCCGAACCGGAAGCCCTGAACGTGATTGCCCAAAAGGCGGACGGAGGTATGCGCGACGCACTTTCCATCTTTGACCAGGTGGTGAGTTTCACCAACGGACACATCACCTACCAGAGTGTCATCGAGAACCTGAACGTATTGGACTGCGAATACTATTTCAAACTGACCGATTTCTTCTTGAAGAACAAGGTTTCCGACTGTTTGCTGACCTTCAACGACATTCTTCGGAAAGGCTTCGACGGCAACCATTTCATCACCGGACTGACCTCCCATTTCCGTGACCTGCTGGTGAGCCGTGATCCGGCCACCCTGCAACTACTGGAAACCGGGGCTTCCATCCGCGAACGCTATCAGGCACAGGCACAAAAATGTACTCCACAATTCTTGTACAAGGCCATGAAACTGTGTAATGACTGCGACCTGAGTTACCGCCAGAGCAAAAACAAGCGTCTGCTGGTGGAACTAACCCTGATTCAACTGGCACAGCTGACGGCCGAACCAGAAGACACGGGCAGTGGGCGTAGCCCTAAGAAACAGTTATCTCCCGTTTTCCACACCGCGCAAGCCGGTCAGTCTGCTACACAGTCACAGGCAGCCCCAGCAACTACTACAGCCACCCCTGCGCCTCATGCAGCTCCGCAGCCTCAACCAGCCGCCCAATCTACGGCTCAGCCAACTGCCCAGCCACAGCCTTATACCACGACCTTAAAGCAGGCAGAAGTGCCTTACACCAAAGCCAGTCCGCTTCCGAAAGCCGCCACTGAAAGAAAGGCACCGATTCTCAAGGCAGGCAGTTTGGGCATGTCCATCCGGAAAGCACAGACACAGGCGACTGCTCCGGCTCCACAGCCTGCAACACAGGCTCCCGTACAAAACGCCGCCGACAACTGGGAAGACTATATCTTCAATGAAAAAGACCTCGGCTACTACTGGCGTGAGTTTGCCAGCCTGTTGCCCAAGGAAGAAGCGGCCAATGCCGGACGTATGATGAACATGCATCCCCATCTGCTGGCCGACCAGCATACCTTCGAAGTGGCAGTGGACAACGACATCGTGCAGAAATACATGCAGCACCTCGCTCCGCAGATAGAAGCCCATTTGCAGGAGAAGCTGCACAACCGCAAAATCAAGATGACCACGCGCGTGAGTGAAGCCAACGAGAACGTGCGGGCTTACAGCCATGTAGAACGTTTCCAGATGATGAGCAAAAAGAATCCCAGTCTGGTGAAGCTCAAAGAAGCCTTGGGACTGGAACTCTCTTGAGAACTGCATCCTTATAAACATAAGACAGGCGGAGAAACCTCAAAATCAGTTTCTCCGCCTGTCTTTCTTTTATCTTCCGGTAAACCGTGGTTTACAGGTCATGATTCTTCATCCGGTACTCGGCCAACTCCTCGTACTTCGTACCCGGACGGCCATAATTGCAGTACGGATAGATGGAAATTCCCCCACGTGGCGTAAAGATTCCCGTCACTTCAATGTATTTCGGATCCATCAGCTTAATCAAGTCCTTCATGATGATGTTCACACAATCCTCGTGAAAGTCGCCGTGGTTACGGAAACTGAACAAATACAGTTTCAGACTCTTGCTTTCCACCATCTTCACATCCGGCAGGTAACTGATACGGATTTCCGCAAAATCCGGCTGCCCCGTAATCGGACAGAGACTGGTGAACTCCGGACAATTGAAACGTACCCAATAGTCATTCTCCGGATGCTTGTTCACAAACGCTTCCAGCACTTCCGGTGCATAATCCTGTTTGTATACCGTCTTCTTGTTGCCTAATAAAGTAAGTTCGTCTTTTCTTTCCATACTCATTTGTTTTCTTTTGAAGCCAAATATTTTTCCAATCCCTCACGACGCAGCTTGCAAGCCGGACAATGTCCGCAACCGTCGCCCGGAATGCCATTGTAGCACGTCAGCGTCTCGTTCCGCACCAAATCCAACACGCCCAGCTCATCGGCCAAAGCCCACGTCTGTGCCTTGTCAATCCACATCAACGGCGTATGAATCACGAACTGCTCGTCCATAGCCAGGTTCAGCGTCACATTGAGCGACTTGATAAAGGAGTCGCGACAATCCGGATAACCGCTGAAGTCCGTCTGTGAAACCCCCGTCACCAAATGGAAAATTCCCCGCTCACGAGCATATACTGCCGCGATACTCAGGAAAAACAAGTTCCGTCCCGGCACAAACGTATTCGGGAAAGAATCTTTCGGTTTCACCTCATCCATGTGGATGGAAGTATCCGTCAGCGAGTTTTTGCCCAGGTGACCGATGAACGACACATCCATCACATCGAAGTCCACACCCGCCTTCTCCGCAATCTTGCGTGCCAGCTCCACTTCTTTTTCATGCTTCTGTCCGTAAAGGAAACTCAGTGCATGTACCTTCTTAAAATGCTTTTTTGCCCAGAAAAGACAGGTCGTAGAGTCCTGTCCGCCGCTGAATACGACAAGGGCCTCGTTCTGATTCATCATATTCTTTAAATTTCCTTGATTTTTAATACATTGTACGAGATGTGCTCGTCATAGACATCCGTATCGTCCACCCGCTTGATGTATTTCACCACGCGCACGGTTACCGGTAGCACAATTACCTCATACAAGGTCTTGAGTACCACCTGCACCACCATCATCTTGGCCAGTTCACTCACCGGCATCAGTCCCCCGAACGCCAGCGGGAAGAAAATCAGTGAATCGGCTCCCTCTCCGGCTACGGTCGACAAAATGGCACGGGCCGAAAAATTCTTTCCATGGGAAGCCACCTTCATGCGGCTCATCACATACGCATTGATAAACGAACCTACCAGGAAGGCCGCCAGACTGGCAGCAGCAATACGCGGCGCCATACCGAACACGAAGTTGAAGCTTTCTTCCCCCTCCCAGAACGGAGCGGCAGGAAGGGCAACGGCCAGCTGTCCCATGGCTACCACCATGAAATTCATCAGGAATCCCATCCAGATAATCAGACGCGCCTTGCGAAAGCCCCACACTTCGGCAATACAGTCATTAATAATGTAAGAAATCGGAAAAACAATGAGTCCGGCAGTCACGGAAATCGGACCCAGCTGTACGACTTTGGTTTCTAACAGATTGGCTGCCACCAGGCAGACACAAAACACAATGCCCAAAACCATAAAAGGCACTGATACGAGATTTTCTTTTTTCATCGCTCCTGTTTTTTACGTGGTGTTCTAGAATACACGACCGCTATTCACGGCATCGCATGTAAATGTTCTCTTTTAATCGGGCGCAAAGATACAAAGAATTTTCGGGATAGCCATGCAGTTTCATCTGCTTAATCACACTTCCCCGTTCCAATAGCTCCAAACACCACTTCACTTACTTCCTTTCGCCCAGACATATTCTCTGTACCACACAGTGGAATTTGTATTCCGCACTGTGAAATATGTATCCCACAGTGTGGTTTTTATATTCCACACTGTGGAACAGAGAAATCTCCTCGGAGAAAGACATTAAATGCAAGGCAAAAAACAAATAAAAATTGTACCTTTGTATATTATGTAGCTAAACTCGTTCTATAGACAATGGTTCAAATACAGATTGATCAAAACACCTGCATACGCTGCAAGAAGTGTGTCAGAATATGCCCCTCGGCGCTGTTCTCCTTCCGTGAAGACAAAGGCATAGAGGTAAACACAGAAAACTGCATCAGCTGCGGACATTGCGTAGCCGTTTGTCCCACAAATTCCATCGCACATTCCGATTTTCCACCGGAGAAAGTCCACACATTCGACCGGAACCGACTGCCCAGTGCCGACCAAGTGGAACTGCTGATGCGTACCCGTCGCTCCAACCGGGCGTTCTCCAAAGAACGGATTCCCGAAGAAACGTTACAACGCATCATCGAAGCGGCTCATCGCGCTCCAACGGCCACCAACGCACAGGAAGTCAAGATGGTATTGATTACCCGCCCGGAAACATTGACGGAAATCAGCCGGCTCACCATCGGTACGTTCATGTCCATCGTACGTACGGTAGAAAATCCCCTGGTAAAACTGATACTGAAACCACTCATGCCCTCCAACTACCGTTACATCCCTGTGTTCAAGCAACTGAAAGAAGAGTTCGGCAAAGGAAACGACGGCATTCTTCGCGGAGCTACGGCAGTCCTTTTCTTCTACACGGAAAAGAAAGCACGTTTCGGGTGTCAGGACTGCAACCTGGCCTACCAGAATGCCTCGCTGATGGCTGAAGCGCTCGGCGTAGCCCAATTCTATACCGGATTCGTATGCACGGCGGCAGGTATGAACCGGAAAAAAGAATTGCAGAAACTACTGGGCATCGAAGGCTGTACCATCCATGCCGGCATTGCCTTGGGGATGCCTTCCTTCCGCTTCGACAAGTACATTGACAAAAAAGAAGTTTCATTGAAAAGAATCAACTAAACCCGAAAAGTCATGACAAAGAATAACCTGCTGAGCGAGAAACTCAACTATACGGGAGCCAGCCATACTCCCACCCATCTTCACCTCTGTACCTACAACGCCGAAAGTCTGGAATTCCATCAGGGTGCCTCCATGGAAGAGTTTTCTTCCCTTATCCGCCCCGACGCCATCAACTGGGTCCAGATTCACGGATTGCAGAACACAAAGGTCATACAGGAAATATGCGACTTCTTTCATATCGACTTCCTCACTACGCAGGACATCCTCAATGCCGAACACCTGACCAAAATTGAGGAACATGACACCTACAATGTGGTCATCCTGAAACAGTTGTCGGTACATGAGGAAAACACTTACGTACCGCAACAGCTCTGTATCGTACAGGGCAGCAATTTCGTGCTGACGTTCATGGAGCACGACAGTGATTTTTTCAATGAAATCCATACCGCATTGAAAAACAATACTCTGAAAATCCGGAACCGGCAATCGGACTTCCTGCTGAGCGTCATGCTGAACAGTGTCATGGCCAGTTTCATGTCCATCATTTCCCGCATGGAAGATGAACTGGAAGACATGGAAGAATCGCTGCTTTCGCCCGAAACCCGCAGTGGCCTGAAACTGGAAGACATACAGCCTTACCGAAAGAATGCCCGCCTCATCAAGAAATGCATCCTGCCATTGAAAGAGCAGATGAGCAAGCTGTTTCACACCGACAACGTACTGCTGCACAAAGCCAACCGCCCGTTCTTCACCGACGTGAACGACCACCTGCAATTCGTGCTGCAAACCCTCGACGGCTGCCGGGATATGATTTCGGCCTTGGTCGACCTTTACCTTTCGAACAACGACCAGCGGATGAACAACATTATGAAACAGCTCACCATCGTATCCACCATCTTCATTCCACTGACCTTCCTGGCCGGTATCTGGGGAATGAACTTCGAATGGATGCCCGAACTGGGTTGGAAATACGGGTATCTGATGGCATGGGGCATCATGCTCGTAACCGGCGTCGGAGTCTACCTGTTTTTCAAACGAAAGAAATGGTATTGATTTATCCACACCTTTAATTTACTTACAGAATTATGCGCAAGAAAGAACTTTACCAGAAAGTCATTGAATATTTCCAGAAAGCCATGCCTGTGGCTGAAACCGAACTGCACTACAGCAACCCGTTTGAACTGCTGATAGCCGTCATCCTGAGTGCCCAGTGCACCGACAAGCGGGTCAATCAGATTACGCCTCCCCTCTTCCACGACTTCCCCACGCCGGAAGCCTTGGCCGCTACCACTCCGGAAGTCGTGTTCGAATACATCCGCAGCGTCAGCTACCCGAACAACAAAGCCAAGCACTTGGTAGGCATGGCCCAGATGCTGGTGCGCGATTTTCACAGCACCGTACCTGACACGCTGGAGGAACTGGTGAAACTGCCGGGGGTAGGACGAAAGACCGCCAATGTGATTCAGAGCGTGGTTTTCCACAAGGCAGCCATGGCCGTAGATACCCATGTGTTCCGCGTGAGCCACCGCATCGGACTGGTTCCGCGCTCTTGTACCACTCCGCTGGCCACCGAAAAGGAGCTGGTGAAATACATTCCCGAAAACCTGATTCCTACCGCACACCATTGGCTGATTCTGCACGGACGCTACGTCTGTACGGCACGGGCTCCCAAATGTGAAAGTTGCGGACTCAACGGCATCTGCAAGGAATCCTTAAAGGGCATATAATTTTTTTTTGTACTTTTGCGGTGTCCGATTATAGTTCAACCATCATGTCCAAAGAAAAAAAAGATAAATACACCCTTATGACCACCGCGCCAGTGCCTCGCCTCATCGGGTCATTGGCTATTCCGACCATCATCAGCATGCTGGTCACCTCATTTTATGTCATGGCCGATACCTACTTTGTTGGAAAAATCAATACGCAGTCTACGGCAGCAGTCGGCATTTCTTTTTCCATCATGGCCATCATTCAGGCATTCGGTTTCTTCTGCGGACACGGTTCGGGCAACTTTATCTCCAGACGGCTGGGTGCACGTGACTACCGGAGTGCAGAAAGAATGGCAGCTACAGGATTCTTCTGTGCCTTCTTCATCGGATGTCTGATAGCCCTCATCGGATTGCTCTTTTTGGGACCGATTTGTCTGGCACTAGGCTCCACTCCCACCATCCTGCCATACGCCAAGACGTATCTGGGTATTATCCTGCTGGGAGCTCCCTTTATGGCCTCTTCTTTGGTTCTGAACAACCAAATGCGTTTTCAGGGAAATGCCGTATACGCCATGATTGGTATCACGGTAGGTGCCTTTCTGAATATTGCTCTTGACCCGCTGCTGATTTTTGTGTTCGACATGGGCATTGCAGGGGCCGCCTGGTCTACGTTCATCAGTCAGGTGTGCAGCTTCACCATCCTGATTTTCATGGACCGAAAAGGAGAAAACATCCGCATCAACTACCGTTATTTTACCCCTACCCCGGCTTATCTGAAAGAAATCGTCTATGGAGGCAGCCCTTCCTTGTGCCGGCAGGGGCTGGCCAGCGTCTCGACCATCCTGCTGAACGTGGCCGCCGGCAATTTCGGAGATGCAGCCATTGCCGGAATGTCCATCGTCACCCGTATCTGCATGTTCATCAACTCCTTTGTCATCGGTTTCGGACAGGGCTTCCAACCGGTTTGCGGATTCAACTACGGCGCAGGATTGAACCGGCGTGTACTCCAGGGATTTAAGTATTGCGTGAAGGTAGGACTCATCTTCCTGGCCATCTGTTCTTTGATTGGTTACATCTATGCCCCCGAAGTCGTAGCCTGGTTCCGAAAAGAAGACCCGCAAGTCATCGCTGTGGGAGCCGAAGCACTCCGTTGGCAACTTATCACACTCCCGCTAGGTGCATGGGTCATCCTGTGCAACATGCTTCTGCAGACCATCCGCCAACCCAAACGGGCGGTGGCCTTGTCATCTGCTCGCCAAGGATTGTTCTTCATTCCGCTGATATTGGTTCTTCCGTATTTCCTGCAATTGCAAGGAGTAGAGATGTGTCAGGCCGTATCCGATTTGTGTTCGTTCCTGATGTCTCTCCCGCTGACCATTCCGGTATTGAAGTCGTTGCGCACAGACCGCCAACCGATACAGGAAATGAATTCATAAGCATTTTTTATCCATTCTCCTGACGATAGTCATTGGGAGTCATCCCCGTCATCCGACGGAAATACTTGCAAAAGAACGAGGCATTGGGAAAATTCAATTCGTCGGCTATCTGATACACCAGCTTGTCGGTGTGACGCAACATCAGCTTGGCTTCCTGCACTACTGCCTCGTTAACCCAGTTCATCACCGTCCGCCCGCTGGCTTGCCGTACCAATGTACTCAGATAACGGGAAGTGAGGCATAAACGGTCGGCATAGAACGTACAGTTTCGTTCATGAATGGCATATTTGTTGACCAATTCCAAAAAACGATTGAACACTTCTTCCTGACGGGTACGTTTCTGTTTGTCAGCCTCCAACCCGCGTCCTCTGAAACTGTCCGTTTGGTGAAAGACGAGAGAAATCAAGCTTTGTACGGATTCCTTTGGGAAGGGCCGGTCGTGGACTACCTCCCACAACAAGGCAAAAATCTGTTCCATCCGCCGGCTCTCCTGCTCAGTCAGTGAAAGATGTAGAAACAGCCTGCCTTGTAAATAGACCTGCAACAATTCTTCTTTCTGCCAGCTTTCCATCAGGCTGTTGGAAAAAGCCAACATCGCCAAATCCAAATCAGACGACACATATAGAAATTCGAATACGGTTCCGGGAGATACTACCAGAAAATCCCCTGCTTTAAACTCCAGCTCACGCAAGTTGATACGCAAACGAAGCGTACCGGCACGAAAATACACCACTCTCCCCTCCGTCAGACGGTAGGGCTGCCCTTCCACCGACAGGAAACGGACCACATCGGCTATCCCATGAATGGAACGGAGCAGTCCCAGTTCCGGAATCAGAAAACGATAGGCATTGTGACTTTCTCCCACCCGCTCACGTATTTGCCTCAAGGCCAGCAACAACAGACGATTCGATTTCATTTCACATACGCAATTTCCTGCAAAGATAATATTTCGCTTGATTTCAGGACTATATACAGGCAATTATCGAACAAAAAGAACATTCCGTCACACATATAGGACCGAAAGATATCATAAAATCCCTGTATCTTTATCTCATTACCTCAACAAAGATTGAATGCGTATGCTACGAATGTTTCTCTTCTTGTGCGTATGGGGCTTCAGTCACATCGTCCATGCACAAGTCACATTGGAAGATTGCCGGCAGAAAGCCCGTGAGAATTACCCGCAAACCCGGCAATACGACCTGCTCCGCCTCTCGGAAGAATATACCTTATCGAATGCAGGAAAAGGCAACTTACCACAAATCAGTCTGAGTGGAAAAGTCTCTTATCAAAGTGAAGCCACCACCTTCCCCTTTGACATCCCCGGACTTGGCAGCAAAGGATTGCCCAAGGACCAATATCAGGCAATGATTGAAGTCAGACAGAACCTGTGGGACGGAGGAAAAATCCGAAACCAAAAAGCCCAGATTCAGGCTGCAACAGAAGAAAGCGAACGACTGCTCGACAACAGTCTGTATGCACTGGAAGAAAGAGTGGACCAGGTTTTTTTTGGCATTCTCTTACTCGACGAACAGCTGTCACAACACACGTTGCTCGAAGAAGAACTGGCCCGAAGCCTGAAAGATGTGCAAGCCTATCGCACCAACGGCACAGCCAATGACGCCGATGTGGATGCCGTACAAGTAGAAATCCTGCAAACCCGCCAGCAACGCATCCAGCTGGAAAGTAACCGCAGTGCCTACCTGCGCATGTTGTCCCTGCTGACAGGGGAAGAGCTTCCACCACACACGCACCTCCAACGACCTGAGGCTGTCTTGGAGACGACCAACACCATCAACCGACCTGAGCTCCGGTGGTACGAGGCACAGGAACAGAGCGTTTCCGTACAACGAAAAGGATTACAAACCGGTTATCTTCCCTCTTTCAGTCTCTTCGCACAAGGAGCCTACGGTAATCCGGGACTGGACATTCTAAAAGACAAGTTCAGGGCCTACTATCTGGTCGGTGCCCGTTTTACATGGAATTTCGGAAGTCTGTATACTTTGAAAAATGACCGGAAAAAGCTGGATAACCAGCTCCAGAAAATCCAAAGTGAACGGGATTTGTTTCTGTTTCATACCCACCTGCAGCTGGCGGAAGAGGACGGCACCATCCAAACCCTCCGGCAACAGATGAAAGAGGACGAAGAGATAATCCGGCTGCGGAAGAACATCCGGCTTTCTGCCGAAGCCAAAGTGGCCAACGGTACCCTGAGTGTCAGTGACCTGCTGAAAGAAATCACGGCCGAGAACCTGGCCCGGCAGGCAAAAGTACTCCACGAAATCCAACTGCTCATGCACCTGCACCAGCGAAAACACCTCACCAACTAATTTTTATTTTCCAACCGTTCAAAATATGCTGAATATGAAAACAAAATATGGATTCCTCCTCTTTGCAGTGTACAGTCTCACCGCCTGTGGAGAAAAAGACAACTTTGATGCGACCGGTACTTTTGAAGCGACCGAAATTGTGGTCTCTTCCGAAACCACCGGAAAACTATTCTACCTGAATGCCGAAGAAGGGATGCACTTTACCCAAGGCACTGAAGTGGGACTGGTGGACACCGTACAGCTCTACCTGAAAAAGCGTCAGCTGGAGGCACAGATGAAGTCCGTGGAAAACCAACGCCCCGACATTCACCGACAGATTGCCGCCACCAAGGAACAAATCGCTACCGCACAACGGGAACGCAACCGAGTGGAAAATCTGCTGAAAGCACAGGCGGCCAACCGTAAACAGCTGGATGACTGGGACGCCCAGCTGGCGGTACTCAACCGGCAACTGGAGGCGCAGGTTTCGTCTTTAGGGAACACCACTGCCAGCCTGACAGAACAAAGCTCGTCGGTGGCCATCCAAGTAGCACAAATCGAAGACCAACTCAAGAAATGCCATATCACCGCCCCGATAAGCGGAACGGTTCTGGCCAAATACGCTGAACCGGAAGAACTGGCTACCCTCGGGAAACCGCTGTTCAAGATAGCCGACACGGAACACATCTTCCTGCGGGCCTACGTCACCTCCCGGCAACTGGCCTCCGTAAAATTAGGAAACGAGGTCACGGTATTTGCCGACTTTGGCGATGCACAACGGAACACCTACCCCGGCAAAGTGACCTGGATTTCCGAAGAAGCCGAATTCACCCCGAAAACCATCCTGACCGACGACGAACGCGCCAACCAGGTATATGCCGTCAAGATAGCCGTCCACAACGACGGCCACATCAAACTGGGCATGTACGGTGAAGTCAAATTCTGAAAGGAGGGCACAAATGGAAACCCTTATTGAAGTCAGCCACGTAAGCAAAAGCTATGGAAAGGTACAGGCCCTGCGCGACGTATCTTTCCAGGTGAAGCAAGGCGAACTGTTCGGACTCATCGGTCCCGACGGCTCCGGAAAGAGTAAGCTCTTCCGCATCCTGACCACGCTACTGAAACCGGACCAGGGAACGGCTCATGTACTGCATGCCGACGTACTGGCCGACTTCCGCACCATCCGACGAAGCGTAGGCTACATGCCGGGACGTTTCTCCTTGTACCAAGACCTGACCGTGGAAGAAAACCTGCGTTTCTTTGCCACCGTCTTTCACACCACTGTGGAAGAGAACTACGAACGGATTAGGCCGATTTACGAACAGATTGCTCCGTTCAAAAACCGGCGAGCCGGAGCCCTGTCGGGAGGCATGAAGCAAAAGCTGGCATTGTGCTGCGCACTGGTCCATGCTCCCCAAATCCTGTTTCTCGATGAGCCGACCACCGGAGTAGACCCTGTATCCCGCCGGGAATTTTGGGAAATGCTGGCCCGCCTCCGTCAGGAAGGCATCACCCTCGTGGTATCCACCCCTTTCATGGACGAAGCCCGACGATGCGACCGCGTAGCCTTCCTGTATGAAGGAGAAATCAAAGGTATCGACCGCCCGGAAACCATCCTGACGCGGTTCAGTGACATTCTGTGTCCTCCCGGACTTGAGCGAAAAGCGGCAGTCGGGAATTCTGCTCCCCTCATTCAGGTAGACAATCTGGTCAAACGGTTCGGCACTTTTACCGCCGTCGACCATATTTCTTTCTCAGTACAGCGGGGAGAGATTTTCGGTTTCTTAGGAGCCAACGGAGCCGGAAAAACCACTGCCATGCGCATTCTCTGCGGCCTCAGTCTGCCTTCCGAAGGGAAAGCGGAGGTGATGGGATTCGATGTCCGGACACAGAGCGAGGAAATAAAACGACGAATCGGCTACATGAGCCAGAAGTTTTCGCTGTACGAAGACCTGACGGTCCGCGAGAATCTCCGCCTGTTCGGAGGTATCTACGGAGTCAATGCCAAAGAAATTGCGCCCCGCACCGAAGAGACCTTGCGGCGTATCGGCCTCTACGAGGAGCAACATACCTTGGTCCGTTCCCTGCCGCTAGGCTGGAAACAACGGTTGGCCTTCTCGGTGGCCATTTTCCACCGCCCGGAGCTGGTTTTTCTGGATGAACCGACCGGAGGCGTGGACCCGGCCACCCGCCGCCAGTTCTGGGAACTGATTTATCAGGCTGCCGACCAGGGAATCACCATTTTCGTCACCACGCACTACATGGACGAAGCAGAATATTGCGACCGCATTTCCATGATGGTGGACGGACATATCCGCGCCCTGGATACTCCCGACGGACTGAAAGCCCGTTTCCAAGCCCGAAACATGGACGAAGTGTTCCAGAAACTGGCCCGCGAAGCCCAACGGGGAGACGCGGCTTTTACTCACGCTCAAACCGAACGACCATGAAACAGTTTATCGCTTTTGTCAGAAAAGAATTCCATCACATCCTGCGCGACCGACGCACCATGCTGATACTGATAGGCATGCCGATTATACAGATTATCCTTTTCGGCTTTGCCATCTCTACCGAGGTGCGCAATGTCCAGACTGCCGTATTGGCTCCCTCCCTTCAGACGGATGTACGGAAACTGGTAGAGCAACTGGATGCCAGCGAGTATTTCACGGTGAAATATGTCGTCCAATCGCCCGATGAGATTGAGCGGCTGTTCCGGCGCAACCAGATAGAGCTGGCCGTCATTTTCCCGTCCGACCTGCACCGTTTCCGCTTCAATTCTTCACAGATACAGATTCTGGCCGATGCCACGGAGCCCAACCTGGCTGTCACCCGGAGTACGTATGCCCAAACCATTCTCCGACAAGCCCTGCAAACCATCCGGCCCGCTGACGCTTTCTCCTCCAAAGGAGGAACGGAAGGGATGCCGATTGTGGCCTACAACAAGCTGCTCTACAACCCGCAAATGAAGAGTGCCTACAACTTCGTGCCAGGGGTTATGGGACTGATTCTGATGCTGATTTGCGCCATGATGACTTCCATTTCCATCGTCCGCGAAAAAGAGACCGGCACAATGGAAGTGCTGCTGGTCTCCCCTGTCAATCCGCTGTTTGTCATTCTGTCGAAATCCGTACCCTATTTCATGCTCTCCCTGCTCAACCTGACTACCATCCTGCTGCTTTCGGTCTTTGTGCTCGACGTGCCCATAGCCGGAAGTCTGACGGCCCTGCTGGGAGTCTCCCTGCTGTTTATCTTCGTATCGCTGGCACTGGGACTGCTGATTTCCTGCGTCACGCATACCCAGGTGGCAGCCCTGCTGGTCTCGGCCATGGTCCTGCTCATCCCGACCATTATCCTGTCGGGCATTATCTACCCGATAGAAAGCATGCCGGGCATCCTTCAGACCATTTCCTGCCTCATTCCGGCACGCTGGTACGTGGCAGCAGTACGACGACTGATGATTGAAGGCGTACCCTTTGTCTACGTGTGGAAGGAAGTGGCCGTGCTATGCCTCATGGCCGTAGTCCTGATTGCAGCCACCACCCGCAAATTCAAGAACCGACTGGAATAAACCGCAAGCTTATGATGTTACGCTACCTGATAGAAAAAGAATTCAAACAACTGAAACGCAACCGTTTCCTACCTCGCCTCATCCTGCTGTTTCCCTGCGTGATGATGCTGGTGATGCCTTGGGCTGCCACACTGGAAATCGAGGATTTGCGCATTGCCGTCATTGACCACGACCATAGTCCCTCGTCCCAACGGCTGGTACACCGCATCGAGGCTTCCCGTTACTTCCAGCTGACCGCCCTGCCTGCTTCCTACGCACAAGGCCTGAATGCCATTGAAAAAGACCAGGTGGACATACTGCTGGAAATCCCCCGCGGGTTTGAGAAGGACCAGGCCCGCGGCGTCAGTCCTTCCACCCTGATTGCCGTCAATACGGTCAACGGTACCAAGGGAGTACTGGGCAGTACTTATCTGCAACAAATTCTCAATCCGCAGCCCTCACCCGCCTCCGTACGCTACCAGTTCAACCCGTACCTCAACTACAAGGTGTTCATGGTGCCTGCCCTGATGACCATGATACTGGTATTGCTCTGCGGCTTCCTGCCGGCCCTGAACGTGGTCAGCGAGAAAGAAGCAGGTACCATCGAGCAAATCAATGTCAGCCCGGTGAGCCGTTTCACCTTTACCCTCGCCAAACTGCTGCCCTACTGGGCCATCGGATTTGTGGTACTGAACCTGTGCATGCTGCTGGCCTGGCTGGTCTACGGACTGACACCCGAAGGAAACATCCTCACCATCTATCTGGCCACGCTGATTTTCGCACTGGTCATGTCGGGGCTGGGGCTGGTCATCTCCAATTACTCTTCCACCTTGCAGCAAGCCATGTTCGTCATGTGGTTCTGCATGCTGATTTTCATTCTGATGAGCGGACTGTTCACTCCTATCAGCAGCATGCCGGAATGGGCACAATACATCACATACCTTAATCCGCTGCGCTACTTCATGGAAATCATGCGCATGGTCTATCTGAAGGGCAGCCACATCGGCGACATCGGCTTCCAGCTTTCCATGCTCTCCACCTTTGCCATTCTACTATATGTATGGGCCATCCGCAGCTACCGCAAGCAACAATAAGCTACTCCGTACTTGACTTCTTACCTTGACACGAACGTGCAACGACCTCATCACGAACGTGTCAAGGTCTCGTCACGTTCGTGTCGAGGTATTTCCGCAAAGAAATTTCCCTAAAAATGCCCCTTGCAAGGTCTAGAATTGTAAGTCAGTTATTTCCACCTTACAGAATTATTCAGTAACTTTGCCCGAATCTCTTTTACATAGGACCCATTTGAATATGAGCGAAGATACTTTTGACAAGGACGAAAAGCAAACGGCAAATCTGCCTGAAAAAGAAGAACACTCTGACTACAAACCTGTATCGACCACCGACGAGGCGGTGAAGCACCAGCTGAGCGGCATGTACCAGAACTGGTTTCTGGACTATGCCTCATACGTGATTCTGGAGCGTGCCGTACCCCACATCAACGACGGATTGAAACCGGTGCAGCGACGCATTCTCCACTCCATGAAACGTCTGGACGACGGCCGCTACAACAAGGTGGCCAACATCGTGGGACACACCATGCAGTTTCATCCGCACGGAGATGCTTCCATCGGAGACGCCCTTGTGCAACTGGGACAGAAAGACCTGCTCATCGACTGCCAAGGAAACTGGGGTAACATCCTGACGGGCGACAGCGCAGCGGCTCCCCGTTACATCGAAGCCCGGCTATCCAAATTCGCCCTCGACGTAGTGTTCAACCCGAAAACCACGGAATGGCAGGCTTCCTACGACGGAAGAAACCGGGAACCGGTCACCCTGCCGGTGAAATTCCCGCTACTGTTGGCTCAGGGGGTAGAAGGTATCGCCGTAGGACTTTCTTCCAAGATTCTTCCCCATAACTTCAACGAATTGTGCGATGCGGCCATTGCTTACCTGCACGGAGAAGACTTTCAGCTCTATCCGGACTTCCAGACTGGAGGCTCCATCGATGTGTCCCGTTACAACGACGGCGAAAGAGGAGGCGTGGTACGCGTACGGGCCAAGATTTCCAAGCTCGACAACAAGACATTGTGCATCAGCGAGATTCCCTACGGGAAAACCACATCGTCTCTGATTGATTCCATTCTGAAGGCCATCGAAAAGGGAAAGATTAAGGTTCGGAAAGTAGACGACAACACGGCTGGAAAGGTGGAGATTCTGGTACATCTCACGCCAGGTGTATCGTCCGACAAGACACTGGATGCCTTGTATGCCTTTACGGACTGCGAGGTAAACATCTCGCCCAACTGCTGTGTCATCGACAACAAGAAACCGCATTTCCTCTCGGTGAGCAAAGTGCTGAAGAAATCGGTCGACAACACACTGGCCCTGCTCCGGAAAGAACTGGAAATACAGCGGGACGAAACGCTGGAAACCTTGCATTTTGCGTCCTTGGAGAAAATCTTCATCGAAGAGCGGATTTACAAGGACAAGCAATTCGAACAGGCAGAGTCCATGGATGCAGCCTGCGAGCATATTGACGAACGGTTGACTCCGTTTTATCCGCAGTTCGTGCGCGAAGTGACGAAAGAAGATATCCTCAAACTGATGGAAATCAAGATGGCGCGTATCCTCAAGTTCAACAAGGACAAGGCGGACGAATTCATCGCCCGTTTAAAAGCCCAGCTGGAGGAGATTGACAACCACTTGGCACACATCACGGAATATACCATCGACTGGTATCAGCACCTGAAAGAGAAATACGGAAAGAATTTCCCTCGTCGTACGGAAATCCGCAACTTCGACACCATCGTGGCGACCAAAGTGGCGGAAGCCAACGAAAAGCTGTACATCAACCGGGAAGAAGGCTTCATCGGTACGGGACTGAAAAAAGACGAGTATGTGTGCAACTGTTCCGACATCGACGATGTGATTATCTTCTACAAGGACGGAAAGTATAAGATTGTCCGTGTGTCCGACAAGCTGTTTGTCGGGAAGAACATCCTGTATGTCAACGTATTCAAAAAGAACGACAAACGTACCATCTACAACGTCATTTACCGTGACGGAAAGGATGGGTATTATTATATCAAACGCTTCAATGTGACCTCCATCATCCGCGACCGGGAGTACGACGTGACACAAGGTACGCCAGGCTCCAAGATTGTCTACTTCACAGCCAATCCCAACGGAGAAGCGGAAGTCATCCGGGTCATCCTGCGCCCAACGCCCCGTATCAAGAAACCGACCTTCGAAAAGGACTTCAGCACCATCCACATCAAGGGCAAGCAGTCGATGGGTAATCTGCTTACCAAGGCCGAGGTACACAAAATCAGCCTGAAACAGAAAGGAGGTTCCACACTCGGCGGCAGAAAGGTATGGTTCGACCACGACGTGCTGCGACTCAACTACGACGGCAGAGGACAGTACTTGGGCGAATTCCAAAGCGATGAAAGTATCCTGGTTATTCAAAAGAACGGAGAGTTCTACACCACGAACTTCGACCTGAACAACCATTATGATCCGGACATTCTCTGCATCGAGAAGTTCAATCCCGATAAGGTATGGACAGCCGTACTCTATGATGCTGACCAGCAGAATTATCCGTACCTGAAACGGTTCACCTTCGAAGCGACCAACAAGAAACAGAATTTCCTGGGCGACAACAAACATACCCAACTCATCCTCCTGACTTGTCAGGTGTACCCGCGCATACAAGTCGATTTTGGCGGACACGACAGCTTCCGGGAAGCACTCGTGCTGGAAGCCAGCGACTTTGTGGGTGTCAAGAGCTTCAAAGCCAAGGGCAAACGTCTGACCACTTATACTGTCGACCGGATTACCGAACTGGAACCGACCCGCATGCCGGAGCCGGAACCGGAAGAACCGGAAAAAGAAGAGGAAGACGGAGCTGAAGAAGAGGATATCCAGGAAGACGACGGACAAATGAAACTCTTTTAACCGCATGAAACGAATTTTCTTTCTACTCTGCGCCTGCCTGTCGGCCTTTGTGCTTCATGCACAGGAAGACAGCTTGCGCGCGACCCGCTACGTGATGCGTTCCGTACTCTACGGAGCAGGCGTAAGCAACGTGCTCGACACGTATCTTTCTCCATTGGAATACAAAGGGCCGGAGGTACGTATCCTGCGCGAGAATATGCGCATGACCCGGCTGATGAATGGAAATGTATCGGCACAAAATCTATTACAGGCCTACATGTCGTACACACACAATCCCAGCAAGACAGGCTATATGTATACCGGACTGCTGAACTGGAGTTATGCTCTCCACTATCAGTTCCGTCTCAGTGAGCAGCTGAAGCTGCTGGCCGGCCCGACAATTGACCTGAACGGGGGATTCGTGTACAATACGCGCAATTCCAATAACCCGGCACAGGCCAAAGCGTACGGTAGTCTGGGCATCTCCGGCATGGCCATCTACAAGTTCCACATTGGCAATTATCCGCTAGTAGTACGTTACCAGGCCAACCTTCCGTTGCTGGGTGCCATGTTCTCTCCCGAATTCGGACAGTCATACTACGAAATGTTCTCCTTGGGACATAAAGGAAAGAATGTGCTGTTTACTTCACTCCACAACAGCCCTTCTCTACGGCAGATGCTGACCCTCGACTTCCCTATCCGGAAAGTCACAATGCGTGTAGCCTATGTCTGCGACCTCCAGCAGGCCAAGGTCAACCACCTGAAGTACCATACTTACTCACATGATTTCATGATTGGCTTCGTGAAGAATTTCTATCTGCTGAAAGGTAAGAACCGAATCACCATGCCTTCAAACGTTACTCCCTACTGATATGAAGAAGATATATCATTTTTCCCTATATGGCCTCCTGCTGATGCTGGCCTGCACCGTATTCTCTTCATGTATCCGTGAAGACATTCAGGGCAATACACCGGAAGCCAATTTTGAATCGCTCTGGAAAATCATCGACGAGCAATATTGTTTCCTGGATTACAAAAAGGAAGTGTATGGTCTGGACTGGGACGAAGTACACACCCGCTATGCGAAACGGATTTCTTCGTCGATGAGCTGGGAGAATCTTTTTGAAGTTCTTTCAGATATGGTCAACGAACTCAGGGACGGCCATGTGAATCTGAGCAGCTCCTTAGGCAGCTCGCAATACCGGGAATGGTTTGATGCCTACCCGCGCAATTTCAGCGACAGCATCCAAAGCAATTACCTTAAAAAAGACTATATCATCACTTCCGGACTCACCTACCAGATACTGGACAACAACATCGGCTATGTGTACTGCGAGAGTTTCTCCGACGGCATTGGTGACGGAAACCTAGACCAGATGCTAAAGAAACTGGAAATCTGCGACGGAGTGATTATCGACGTGCGCAATAACGGAGGGGGTAGCCTGACTACAGCCCAAAAGCTAGCCTCCCGGTTTACCAACGAAAAGGTGCTGGTGGGCTACATCCGCCACAAAACGGGACCCGGCCACAATGACTTTTCCGATCCGGAACCAGTGTATCAGGAACCGTCTAACAGCATCCGTTGGCAGAAAAAGGCTGTGGTATTGACCAACAGACGTTCCTATAGTGCTACCAACGACTTTGTGAACACCATGCGGCAGTTCCCAAATGTAACGACCCTTGGAGATACCACCGGAGGAGGCTCAGGTCTCCCCTTTAGCTCGGAGATTCCCAACGGATGGTCTATCCGTTTCTCTGCCAGCCCGATGTTCGACCCGGACATGAACCAGCTGGAATTCGGAATCGAACCGGATGTAAAAGTAGATATGACCAGCGAAGACATGCAGCGAGGAAAAGATACTATCATCGAGACTGCTATCAAAAAGTTAAAGAATTAAGGTACTGTATTTGGAGAATATGAAAATTCTTCCTATCTTTGCCCTCGCAAAACAGAAATACATATTTCTGCATGCGCCTGTGGCGTAATTGGTAGCCGCGCCAGACTTAGGATCTGGTGTCGTGAGACGTGTAGGTTCGAGTCCTATCAGGCGCACAATTTTACTTTTGAGGATTTTCCCGAAGGAAAATCCTCTTTTTTATTCTCATAACTTCTTGAAATTCTTGCAATTACAGAAAGAGCTTCATTTTCATCAAAGGTTCGATAATCCTCTTTCTCCTTATCCCACAAAATTCCATTGGGAAAGAGCAGGTTCTGTAATTTCTGCTCTATTTCCAAAGAGGAATTTTTCCATAAAGAATCTAATTTACAGCACATTAAAAGCACTTCGTCCACTTCTTCCTTGCGGTTCGATAACTTTTTTTGGCACTGAGCCAACTCCAACTCTATTTCATTCAACTTTCCTTGAAGTTCTTCATTGGTAAGCCGATATACATCCTCATCAATATCTCCTGTTCCAAACCTAACTTTACAGGCTTTCAACTTATTCTGATATTCAGTTTTCTGCTTCTTTAAAAGGCTTTCATTCTTCCGTTGTTCTTCATTGTCGGAAAGTATCATTTTTGATATAATATCATGCAATATGGGTTTTAGAACCTTGGGAATATTATAAGTACGTAAAAGTTCCTCATACTTATAATGCAGCTTCTTTGCTGATACATTGGTTTTACAACCGTTCAAGTTACATTTGTAGTAGTCAATGTTCTTTCTCTTTACAGTGTACGCCGTAAATGGTGTATGGTCTTTACTGCACAATACATGTCGTTTCAAAGGGAAACGGGGTGTTTCCTTCTGATGTTTATACACTCCCGTTTTACCGCTCAATATATCCTGAACACGCAAAAAATCAGCATAACTCACTATGCAAGGTTGATTGCCATCTACTAATTTACCCTCCAACATTTTATGACGGATTTTACCTGCATAAAATGGATTGGTCAGAATGTGATGTAGCTTTTGTTTACTCATCTCCAACCCGTAAGCAGCAAGCTTACTTATTATCTGATGATTTGCAAGCCCTTGTAATTTCCACCTAAAAGCCTTTGCTATCAATTTCCCTTTATCATTGATTGTAAAGGTAGTTCCCAAGGATTTACCATGTTTATCATACCCCAGTGGCTTGGCTGCTCCACAATATACACCACTTTCAAGGCAATGTTTACGACCCGATATAAATTTATCGGTACGGTTGCCATTATCCCATTCAGCTAAGGTTAACTTGAACTTAATCATCATTATCCCTTCTCGTGTAGAAGTATCTATACCCGTAGCAGCCTCAACTATAACTACATTTTGTTTCAGTAGTTCATCTATAATTGTTGAGGCTTGTCCTACATTTCTGCTAAATCTGTCCACAACAGATACGATAATATGAGTAATTGTTTTGTCCTTCCTAATTGCATGATACATTTCTTTTAGTAAAGGACCAGGAGTTTTGGCGGACTCGTGTGTTCCGCCAAAATATCCTTTTATCTTATATCCGTTTTGTTTGGCAAAAGCCTCACATTTACATCTTTGGTCATCCAATGACCCACCGTTATCCTCTTGACGCTTGGTTGATACCCTCGTCCAAATTACACAATTTTTCATAATATTCAATTTTATGTTCATTAACAAATTTAATACCTATCTCAGCTAATGACGACAAATAGTCGATTAAACAGTTAGCTTCTCTCTCAGAAATTCCTAAATTTTTAAAGTATTCCTCATAAGATTTATAAATCACAATTTATCAAGTATTTACGCTGTGCCACTGCACTTAGTTTTGGTATTTAGTATGACCACCCAATAACAATAAACCACTTTGTGGCAAATACCAGATTGTTACCTTTCAGTTTACAGTAAACTTACTTTTTCAAAAGATGGTCATCAATTAAAATATTCTTGTTTATCAAAAAGTCAAAGAACTACGTTTTGTGCAAACGTGTCAAAAATATTTTTAAAAACCAAATTATGCGCAAATAATTCGTAACTTTCTAAGAGTATTGATACTTGTATGTGTGATTGCACTTACATTCCGAAGTGATAAACCTTTCTTAAGTAATTGAATTTCTTTCCCGTATTGTTCCTTCATGTCTTTATCGGATTTACGATACCCTGTTTTTCGACCTACTTTTCCACCATTATTACGGAAATTTTGATAACCACTTGCAACTCTTTCCCTAATTGTTTTACGCTCCATTCTTGCTACCTCAGCAAGAATGGTAATAAGGAATTGACTCATTGCATTAACTTTACCTTCTTTAGTTAAGGTTTCAATAGCATAATTCTGAATATAAAGGCTAATCTCTTTTTTATTCAGCATCTCAATTACTTCCAGCACTTGTAAAGTGTCACGACCTAAGCGACTCAGCTCTGTAACCAACACTTTATCTATATGGTTATTTTCAACATAGTTCACCATATTCAAAAGTTCCGTCCTCTCTTTATTGGATTTTGCCCCCGATATTTTTTCAGCAAATACAGCCTCAACACTCCAGCCGTTAGTGTTTGCCAAAGCTGTTAATTCATTGACTTGTCTGTCGTATTCTTGAAGACCTGTTGATACTCGTGCGAAAATTACCGTCTTTACCATAATTGTTTTAAATGTCAATTTATTGTATCGCAAATATACATATAATATAATTGACCAGCAAATTTATATTGATTAAAAAATCAATTAGCACAAGAGATTTTGATATTTAAAACAAATGGGCTAACTTTACACAATTAATAGAAGTATATGGAAAGAATCTTAGCCGAGAATGTAAAACGACTTTGCAAAGAGCAAGGTAAACAACTGAAAGACCTTGCATCAAGTATGGAAATTGACCCTGCAAGCCTCAACCGAGCGATGTACGGAAATGCACGTCTGGATACCATTGAGAAAATAGCGAATGCTTTAGGAGTATCTATCCAAAGTCTATTTGAGCAAACAGATGATAATGCAATAGAAGGTTATATTAAGGTAAGAGGAAAAATCTATCAGTTTTATAACAGAGAAGAGCTGGATAAGATTTTGAGAAATAATAGTCTTTAAACAGCGTCAAATAACAAAAAACTTCCTATTTTTGTGAACTAACAAAATTAAAACAGCCTATGAAGCATTGATTATTAAAGACATATAAATAAAAAAGCGTTAACTTGTTTCTTGCTTTCAGAAAATCGCCAAATTAGAAGAAGCACACAAGATAATGAGGTAATGCTCATGCCTATGGCGTGGGCTTTTACTCGTATATGTGTGCATGGTGTTTGGCGATACCTCTGAAAGCGTAGACGAAGTTATTAGTCCACGTTTTTTTTATTGTCTATACCTTCGGATTTTGGACTTATCAACTCAAAGATTTAATCTTAAAAAGTAAACATACGATAAAAGAGGGGTATTTATGAAATTAAGCGAAAACTTTAAAACAAACTTATTCGCCTTTTTAGGTGCATTTACTTGCGTGGCGGTTTTTATTTCTTTTGATAAGTGTAGTCAAGAAGATAGTTCAAATGATACAAATTCCTATTATGAAAATAATGTAGGTTCTGATAATGAATCTAATAATGAATCTAATAGTGAATCTAATAGTGAATCTAATAGTGAAAGTAATACCGTGTCTGTTTTGAAAACATGGGCTTTACAATCTGAATATTTGGATTATGACGATGTATCTATTAGAGAAATTAAAAAGCTGCCTGAGGACTCAGACTTTGACTATAAAATATTTGCAGACATTGAACAAGGAAGCATTAAATGCACAATTTATCTGTTTGTGAAACTAAATTCTAGTGAAACAAAAATGTTAAGGGTGTATAAAGATGATTCTGAACTGCGAAAATCATTAATTGATGATGTTAAATCTAGACACCCAGATTGGGATATGTAATAGTGTTTAGAAATTAAATTAATATTTTAGATTAGAATGATACAAATAAACGTATCAATATAGTCATTTTATTGATTATATTGATACGTTTTTAATTTGACACAGAAAATTATAATAATCAATGGCTTATATGTAAATTCTGCATATTGGAAGAGGGGGTTGTTATAACCCTATGAAGCACGACCTAACAACTGCTCCCACATTATATCCTGTTTGCCATACTTAAATCGAATAACACTATTCAAATGATAGAAGAACATATCCTCTAACAAGGCCTCATCTATCATATAATAGTTGAAATACAAGCCATGACTATCCAAATAGTCTTTGATTTCAGTATTATTCAAATGGACTTCCGTCCTGAACAGTTTGGTAGGATTACCATAAAAATTTAAAATGTATTCCTTACCAGAACTATTACTAATTTCCGCCAACTTATCGTATGTGGTTACGGTCACACCTCGACTTTTGTCTTTTATGGCATTTCGCTGCTTGACATTGACCGTCATATACTTGTCTTTGTTGAGGCTACCGCTGAGTGTATAAGTGATTTCTGGACGGTCTTCGTCACGGTCTTTAACTTTAGTTCCATTTAGAATCGTAGTAACAGCCTTGTTTTTGATTAGCTGACGCAATGGTTTACTAATATTAAAAGAAGTGTCTAGGCATATATCCAGCGTTGTAACATTATGTGCTTCCAGTCCTAGTTTAGTAGCAATAAAGCCTAAGTAACATTGGCCATTAGTATATAGGCTTTGATTGTTGAGGCTTATCCAAACCTTGGGATTACCATTATCATGAAGATTATTGGGATTTGCCACTTTCCCGATATTGAATTTTAGCTGACCGAACTCAACTTGGCTATCGCCATCCATATATATAATGGTGTAGACATTATTATAATAACGGCCTTCTACCCGTATCAACTGAAATTCATACATATCATAAGTCTGTCCGAAGTCAAGCTCACAAATACGGTCATAATGATAACGGTCTGTAACTTCAAAACAAACCGTTAAGGCATCTATCATTATTTTTCTCTTACATACTCGTTTCATTCTTTAATAGGTTTTCACTCTTGTTATTTTCAGATGGTTTATTGGGTATTGTCGCCCAATAAGCCTTCATGCTATCGCTGATAGCTTGTTTATGGCTGTCTGTTAGACTTCGCCCTTTTAATCTATTACTGATACGTAATTTGCTCGCATCATCCATTTGTCTATATATTCTCATATTGTTAAGTGTTTATATATAAATATTAAGTAAAGCATAAAAAGTAAGTATAGTAGAAAATTATTTTTTCAGATAACAGCAAGAAAAATAAATAAAAAACAGATTTTATACACAACCTACTAAAAAAGTACCTATGTTCATAGAGGATACACACGTCAAAACTCCATTTAAGTACATTGTAAGCCAATTATTAAAGAATGGTCTTTTACTAACCGTGTCAAAACTTCATTAAATCATATCCTTCATCATGCAAATAATGACAAAAATCAATGATTTTGAAGAAATCTTCTTTGAAGGTTCGATAATCTTTCATATATTCGCACACGAGAATGGATTTAATAAAACCGAAAAAGAGGTTTATTAAATCCATTTTTATTTATGTTCCAATTACCACTATGCAAACCAGTCGCACGCAGGACCTTACTTCAGGCAGCATCACACAAAGCATGCTCAACCTTGCCTATCCGCTTATTTTAGGAAACTTGCTCCAGCAAGGATACAACATTGCCGATACATTCATCATCGGAAGAACATTGGGAGCAAAAGCCTTAGCCGCTGTGGGTTCCTCATACACACTCATGGTCTTTATCACCTCCATCTTCATCGGATTATGCATGGGATGCAGCGCGCTGTTCTCCATGCGTTACGGAGCCAAGGATTACGAAAGCCTGCGACGTACACAAGCTGCTTCCCTGCTGATTACAGGGACTTCCACACTGATTATATTCGCCTTCTCCTGCTACTATATACAAGATATTATCACCCTCATGCAAACTCCACAAGAGTTGCAGGATATGACCTACGACTACCTGAAAATCATTTTTATGGGAATCTGGTTTGTCTATCTTTATAACTACTATGCGTATCTTCTACGCGCATTGGGTAATTCACTGACTCCTCTCATTTATTTAGCCATTTCCGTGGTATTAAACATTGTACTGGATATATGGTTTATTGTAAAACTTCATTACGGAATAGAAGGAGCTGCGGCAGCGACCATCATTTCCCAAGCTGTTTCGGCCGTTGGCTTATGCTTCTATTGCTGGAAAAAAGTTCCAGAAACCAGACTCTCCAGAAAGGATTTCAAGGTCAGCAGGCAGCTCCTGAAACAAGTCTTTTCATATGCCTCACTGACTTGCATCCAGCAATCTGTCATGAATTTCGGTATCCTCATGGTTCAAGGCCTTGTCAACAGCTTCGGCACAGCTGTCATGGCCGCTTTTACAGCAGCCGTAAAGATTGATTCGTTCGCCTATATGCCTGTACAAGATTTCGGGAACGCCTTCTCTACTTTCACTGCACAAAACTACGGAGCCGGCAAAAATGCCCGCATTCTGAAAGGTATAAAAAGTGCATTTGGAATAACCACTTTCTTCTGCCTGCTTCTCTCACTGGCAATCTTCCTGTTTGCACCGCAACTGATGCAAATCTTCATCTCTCCTGAAGAAACGGAAATTATCCGTATCGGTACTGAATACTTGAGGATAGAAGGCAGTTTCTACCTCGGTATTGGGTATTTATTTTTATGGTACGGATTCTACAGAACCGTCTGTAAGCCAGAAATGTCCATCATTTTAACGATTCTTTCTTTAGGAACCCGAGTGGTGTTGGCCTATGCACTGGCTGCCATCCCTTCCATTGGTGTACACGGCATCTGGTGGTCAATCCCTATCGGATGGGCATTAGCCGATATATATGGCTGGATGTATTACTGGAGAAAGAAAAACGCTATGCTTTCCTTCCTTACCAAATAAAGATATAACACTTTATATCATCTTTCCATCACTAAAAATAGTATATCCAAGTATCAATTATCGGAAGCTATACTCAAATAGTCAGCCCCGATACTCCTGCTACCTCTACTCTTCAGCCAAGTATCATCCAACTCAAACTAACACATAGAATAGATACACAAAAAAAGGCCGCCTCATAAGAGACAGCCTTTTTTTCATATTTATAAAACTATTACTGACGCTGAGTAGCTGAATAGTTAATCTTCAGTGCGTATGCCTGACGAAGAGCCTGTTTTACTTCTGTTACGATACCCATCTTGGTTTTTGCATCCACCTTCAGGGAAACAGTCATAAACGGCTTGTCTTCTTCTTTCATGTTTTCACGCTCCTGATAAATGTAATCCTGTACTTCTGAAGATTCAGCGAACTTATCATTCAACTGAATACGGTCTGTAGTACCCATTGTCTTCTGGAATTCCTTCAACGGTTTTCCGATATAGATAAAAGATACCAAGGATTTCTTTTCCAGTTTTTCCAGTTCCGTAGCCTGAGGCACTCTGAACTGAACCTTCAATGTAACTTCACGCATGGTTGTTACAATCATGAAGAAGAACAACATGGTAAAGATAAGGTCAGGCAGAGAAGAAGTATTCAACTCAGGCATTTCACGCTTACCGGTCTTATTAAATTTTCCCATGTTTATTTTCCTCCATACTTTTTAGGTTCTGCTTCAGATATCTTCTGCGGATAATAGTCAGTTATAGCTTTCTTTTCATCTTCAGAACAGTCTGCCAAAGACTTACCAAATTGCGACATAGCCAATTCGTTACGCAATTCATTGTAAGCTGCCACCAGTTCGTTCTGAACCTGAATGTACATATCATAACTTGTACCCACGTCGTTCTGTACAGAAATTACATGCTTATCCGTAATCATGACATTACCGAAGAACGGAAGCTGCTTAGCATGCTTTTCCGGCAAATTCTCATCATTATTCGGATTGGAAATAAATTCCTTTGCTCTTTCTTTCAGTTGCTTTATATCGAACCATTCTCCTCCTACCATCAACTGGTCATCCTTGTTGATACGTACCTGAAGAACGTTTCTTTCCCTTACAATCACATCTTCCTGATTTTCTGTGTTTTCAGGAGGTGGCGGCAATCGTCTTGCCAAACCACGGTCAGTATCCATTGAAGTTGTAATAAGGAAGAATATAAACAAGATGAAAGAAATATCTGCCGTTGAACTGGCATTAATGCCCGGCACTTTTCTTTTCCCTTTTGCCATTTTATCAATCTCCGTTTTAACTCAATGAATAATTATTTCTGTTTAAAAACACCAATCAAGTTCAACAATGTACCGATTGCTGCAACAATAAGCAATGCATAAGTAGAATACAAGAACATGTCTGTCACTTTCAGCATGACCTTGTTGTCATATACTGTACCACCACCCATTGTAACGGCTGTATCAGATCCCATATTATAAGTAACGATGAGCAACACTGCCAACAAGATAAGTCCCATGAAAGACTTGATTGCTGCTTTCGGATTATCTTTCAAAGCTGCTCCAAACTGTGCTGCAGCTGCAATCACTGTTACTGCCACACAGAGGAAGAACATACCATACATCAGGTACATCAATGCCGGCGTATTGGTCGGTTCGGTCAAGCCGGCTGCATTTGTTACATCATATCCTACGCAGTAGAACATCGCCAGCACCACCAATATAACGGCTATGCAGACATAGAACACATAGTAAGATACTTTATATGATAATTTAGCCATTGTACGAATTATTTTTTGTATTTCAGATTATACTTCATGATCATGTCAAGCAATGTGATAGAAGAATCTTCCATCTGACTTGTAATAGCTTCAATCTTAGACAAGATGTAGTTATAGAACACCTGAAGAATCAAAGCAACGATCAAACCGAAGATTGTAGTAATCAAGGCCACTTTCATACCACCTGCAACAACTGTCGGAGAGATATCACCAGCAATCTGAATCTGGTCGAACGCCATAACCATACCGATTACAGTTCCCAAGAATCCCAAAGACGGAGCCATCGCGATGAACAATGTAATCCAAGAGCATCCTTTTTCAAGGTAACCAGCCTGAACACCACCGTAAGAAACTACAGAACGTTCAACTACATCCAGACCTTCATCGATTCTCATCAGACCCTGATAGCAGATAGAAGCAATCGGACCACGAGTGTTGCGGCAAACAGTCTTTGCACCTTCTACATCACCTTTTTCCAAAGCTTCTTCAACTTTAGCCATCAATTTCTTCACGTTAACTTCAGCCAAGCTCAAGTAAATAATACGTTCAATACAGAAAGCCAAACCAAGGACCAATGCGATAGCAACCAATGACATGAAGCCTGCATCACCTTCAATAAACTTAGTTTTTAACTCTTTGTGCATACCACCTTCTTCAACAACTACAGGTGCTGCTGCTTCATCAGCTGCCGCTACTTCTTCTGTCTGAGCCGGAGCTGCTGTAGCTGTTGAATCCTGAGCCATAGCTGTCTGAGTCATTCCAAACGAGAGGACTCCCATCACTGCAAGAATTGCAAATAACTTTTTCATTGTGTGTCTAATTTTTAAGATTAATTAATAGTTTGTTAATTGTTTTTCTCTTTTTCGCGGAGAGAACGGGATTCGAACCCGTGATACGCTTTTGGCGTATACACGCTTTCCAGGCGTGCCTCTTCAACCACTCGAGCACCTCTCCTTTTTCCAATCAGCCGGAGGCTCCTTTCAACGTTTTTTATCCCCTTGCTGATTTCAGTCACAAATGTATTCTTTTTTTTCGTCTTACATAACATCAAGCCTGCAAAAGTTTACTTTTGAAGTCGAAATTAATAAACTTTAAAAACTTTTCTCCGCATTTGTGAAGACTTTTAAGGCATTTTCCGTAGTCTGAGAAGCGATGTCCGACAAGGGTATCCCATAAATGAAGGAAAGACATTCTGCCACCTTCACCAGATTCGCACTTTCATTCCGCTTGCCACGATAGGGTACCGGAGCCAGATAAGGAGAATCGGTTTCGAGCACGACACGTTGCAAAGGCACCTCTTTCAGGACTTCCGGAAGACAGCTTTTTTTGAAAGTGACCACCCCGTTTATTCCCAGCATGAAGGATTCGAATTCCAGCAACCGCTCCGCATCTTCTCCGGTTCCGGTAAAACTATGGAAAATTCCCCGCAACGCCGTATGTTTATAGCCGGACAACACTTCCAGCAGTTCCGGATAAGCTTCCCGGCAATGTATAATCAAGGGCAGGCCGTATTCTAAAGCCCACTTCACTTGTTCTTCAAACACCCACATCTGCTCCTTGCGGAACGTCTTGTCCCAATACAAGTCGATGCCGACCTCACCGATTCCATAAAAACGATGAGAAGAAGTCAGATAGCCTTTCACTTTTTCCAGCCGTTTCTTCCAGTTTTCATCCACCGAAGTGGGATGGAGGCCAATCATCGGATAACAACACTCGTGTGCATCACACAGCCGGAGCATTGCCTCCACCGTAGTGTCATCAATATTAGGCATGAACAAGCGCGTCACACCTGCTTCGACCGCACGAATCACCGCAAGCTCACGATCCGCGTCAAACTCTTCCACATAAAGATGGGTATGGGTATCAATCAGGGCATTCATCTCTTTACAGTTTACGTTCCATCAAGTGACAGACAAACTTTTTCAGTTCCTCTTTAAGAGACGGCTCCACACTCACCTTCTCCAGCAGCAACAGCCCTTCTTCATAATATGCATCAATGCGAGCCTGACAAAGTTCCGGCACTCCTACCTTATTATATAGAGCTGTAACCGACCGGATTTTTTCTTCAGCCACATAGTCCGTAGCACGAAGCCAGTTCAGTAACGTTTCCTTATCTTCTCCTTCAGCCAGGCTCAAGGCGGTAATCAGCATAAAGGTCTTCTTATTGCAAAGAATATCTCCTCCAATCTTCTTTCCAAAGACAGCCGGATCACCATACACATCCAGGTAATCATCCTGCAACTGGAAAGCCAGTCCCATCTTAATGCCAAAATCATAGAGCAACTGCGCATCCTTTTCGGGAGCACCTCCCAAGATGGCAGCAATTTTCAAGGCTGCCGCAAGCAACACGGAAGTCTTCAGACGAATCATTTCGATATACTCGTCGACCGTCACATCCAGACGATGTTCGAACTCCATGTCCCACTGCTGTCCTTCGCATACCTCAAGAGCGGTACGGCCAAACACTTCCATCACCCTTCCCACGTATTCTGCCGGACATTGCTGCATCATGAACTGATAAGCAAGAATCAGCATGGCGTCTCCCGAAAGAATCGCCGTATTTTCATCCCATTTCTTATGTACCGTCGGTTTATTCCGGCGCATGTCGGCCTTGTCCATCAAGTCATCATGCAACAAGGTAAAGTTATGGTACGTTTCAATGCCTGCCGCCTGAGAAAAGATACGGGTCACGTCTTCCTTGTATAAATTATAAGCCAGCAGCATCAAAACCGGACGCAGACGTTTGCCACCCAGCCCCAGCACATATTCAATCGGGTCGTAAAGTCCCATCGGATTCCGCATATAAGAAAGGCTTCCAATATATTCGTGAATCTGCTGCAACAATTGTTCACTTGTCTGTTGTTTCATGGAAATGCAATTTTAAAATAAGAGAAAAAAGAAAGGCTGCAAAACGCAGCCTTCACTTTATTATAACGGTCAATAGATTACTGCAACTTAAAGGTTACAGGTACGGTATATTTCACACGTACAGGTTTACCACGCTGCTTACCTGGTTTCCATTTCGGCATCATCTTAATCACACGGAGCGCTTCCTTATCCAAGTACGGGTCTACACTACGCATCACCACCGGGTCAACGATAGAACCATCCTGGTTAACCACAAACTGGATGATTACACGTCCCTGTACACCGTTTTCCTGTGCAATAGTCGGATATTTGATATTCTTACCAATGAACTTCAAACATTCAGCCATACCACCCGGGAATTCCGGCATCTCTTCTACTACCTGGAAAATCTGCTGTTCTTCCGGTTCTTCTTCTTCCACTTCAACCGGCACATACTTGATTTCCACAGCCTGCGTGTTGTCATCCTCACTTGACTGGATGGTAGATTCCTCTACGTTTGCATCATTATCTGCAATCTGCAACACTTCTTCCATTTTCGGAGCTTCAGGAGGAGGCGGTGCCTGCTGCTGTTCCTGCTGTTCAGTGATAGGAATCATTTCTTCCTCAAAAATAGGTTCGACGATACCTGTTTCGGTAACAATCTGCTTGTCACGTTCTGTCCATTCGAACGCTACGAACATCGCTGCCAAGACCAGTATGAAGCCGAACAACAACCACGTGGTTCTTTTTCCCTCGAGGTCCGCTTTAGGCGATTTTTTGACTTCCATAAATGTGTTTATTAAAGGTTAATACTCTATACGCGACAAAGGTAACACAAATCCTTAAAAATTCATCTTCCGGAAGTAAAAATAATGCAAAACCAAGCATATTTTTTATTTCGCCTTGGCAATAAGCGGCAAATGCCTTATTTTTTTTCAGTTTTCACAAGGCGAAAACATACGTTTTCCATACAGGAAACGTACATTTCCCCAAGCAGAGACATACGTTTTCCAGCAGGGAAACATAAAAAATGCCAGGAGCCGTTTCCATCTACTCCACAACGTTTTTTAATCCATCTCAGTTTGTTCTTTCTTTCTGCTTCTCGCCAAACCACCACCCATAAACTTCCAGAAAAAGCATTCGAAATCCAAAGGATTTTCCCTATCTTTGTACACATTATCATTCACATGCTCACTGAATCATGAAAAAAATTATTATTGCCATCGACGGATTCTCTTCCTGCGGGAAAAGTACCATGGCTAAAGACTTAGCCAAAGAAATCGGATACATCTATATAGACAGCGGCGCCATGTACCGGGCCGTTACACTGTATTGTCTGGAAAACAGATTGTTTAATGCCGACGGAAGCATTCAGGAAGAAGCGCTCCGCCAGCAGATGGGACAAATCCAGATTTCCTTCCAGCTCAACCCGGAAACCCAGCGCCCGATGACTTTCCTCAACGGGAAAAACGTGGAAGAACGCATCCGTACCATGGAAGTCTCCTCCCATGTCAGCCCGGTAGCCGCTCTCGGTTTCGTACGGGAGGCACTCGTACGTCAGCAACAGGAAATGGGCAAGGAAAAAGGGATTGTCATGGACGGGCGAGACATCGGTACCGCAGTCTTTCCCGACGCCGAACTGAAAATCTTCGTCACAGCTTCCGCCCAGATTCGTGCCCAGCGCCGCTACGAGGAACTCAAGGCCAAAGGACAGGAAGCCTCCTTCGATGAAATCCTGCACAACGTGGAAGAACGCGACCGCATTGACCAAAACCGGACAGTGAGCCCGCTCCGCAAGGCCGACGACGCCATCCTGCTGGACAACAGCGAAATGACGATTCCCGAACAGAAAGAATGGTTAAAGGAACAATTTGAAAAAGCCACCCATGCATCACATTGAAATAGATAAGGAGTCCGGATTTTGTTTCGGAGTGACCACGGCCATCTCCAAGGCAGAAGAAGAACTGGCAAAAGGAGAACCCTTATATTGCCTGGGCGACATCGTGCACAACGGACAGGAATGTGAGCGTCTGAAAAAACTGGGACTGATTACCATCAACCACGAAGAGTTTGCCCGCCTGCGGAATGTAAAGGTACTGCTGCGTGCTCACGGCGAACCACCCGAAACTTACGAACTGGCCCGAAAAAATCAGATTGAAATCATCGATGCCACTTGTCCGGTGGTATTGCGGTTGCAGAAAAGAATCAAGCAGGAATACGACACCACTCCCAACGGTCGGGAACGACAGATTGTCATCTACGGGAAAAACGGTCATGCCGAGGTGCTGGGACTGGTAGGCCAGACAAAAGGAAAAGCCATCGTTATCGAGAAACTGGAAGAAGTGAGCAAGCTCGACATGACAAAAGACATCCGGCTGTATTCACAGACCACCAAGTCGCTCGACGAGTTCCGCCAGATTGTCTCCTATATCGAGGAACACATCTCTCCGGAAGCCTCTTTCCAATATTTCGATACCATCTGCCGGCAGGTGGCCAACCGCATGCCCCACATCCGGGAATTCGCGGCCAGCCATGACCTGATTTTCTTCGTCTGCGGACACAAAAGTTCCAACGGAAAGATTCTCTTTCAGGAATGCAAGAAAGTCAACCCCAACTCCTATCAGATTGACAAACCGGAAGAGATTGACAAGAGCATATTGTCACGTGCACATTCCATTGGAATCTGTGGAGCCACTTCTACGCCTAAATGGCTGATGGAAGCGTGTAAAAAAGTTATAATGAACGAAGAATAAGGAAGAAATTCACCGCAAAATAGCAACAGTTTTTGTACTTTTGCTTCATAAAAATCAAACTAACAACTAACAATTATGGGAACTATTAAATGTATCGGTATTCTGACCTCCGGAGGTGATGCACCAGGCATGAATGCCGCAATCAGAGCCGTCACCCGTTCCGCTATCTACAACGGACTGAAAGTAAAAGGTATTTACAGAGGCTATAAAGGATTGATTACGGGTGAAATCAAGGAATTTAAGACTGAAAATGTCAGCAATATCATACAATTAGGAGGTACAATCCTGAAAACCGCACGTTGTCAGGAATTCCGTACCCCAGAAGGACGTCAAATCGCTTACGAAACCATGCAACGTGAAGGCATCGATGCCCTCATCATCATCGGTGGAGACGGTTCTTTGACCGGTGCCCGTCTGCTGGCACAAGAGTTTGACGTACCTTGCATCGGACTTCCCGGCACCATCGACAATGACCTGTTTGGTACAGACACGACCATCGGTTATGACACTGCCCTGAACACGATTCTGGATGCAGTGGACAAGATTCGTGATACCGCAACTTCTCACGAACGTCTGTTCTTCGTGGAAGTGATGGGACGTGATGCCGGCTTCTTGGCATTGAACGGTGCCATCGCTGCCGGAGCAGAGGCAGCCATCATTCCGGAATTCAACACGGAAGTAGACCAGCTGGAAGAATTCATCAACAACGGATTCCGTAAATCAAAGAACAGTTCCATCGTACTGGTAGCCGAAAGTGAAATCACGGGTGGAGCCATGCACTATGCGGAACGTGTGAAGAACGAATATCCGCAGTATGATGTTCGTGTCACCATTCTGGGACACTTGCAGCGTGGTGGACGTCCGACAGCTCACGACCGTATCATCGCCAGCCGTATGGGTGTAGCCAGCATCCAGGCATTGATGGAAGGCCAGCGCAACGTAATGATCGGTATCGAAAACGACCAGATTGTGTACGTACCGTTTGCCAAGGCTATCAAGAACGACAAGCCGATTGACCGTGAACTGGTGAACGTATTGCATGAATTGTCTATCTGATATTCCCTTATATCACATAAAAAGAAACCTCCTTTTCGGGCGCACCCGGAAAGGAGGTTTCTTTTTGGTTCCCTCAATTTGTGACTTACTTGTGGCGAAGCTTCCGGCGCGAACGCTTGTAATGGCTCCGCTTATAGCGCAGCCAGCGACGACGAATCTGCCAGGCACTCAGTCCGACAAACACCAGCAGAATCAGAATGACCAGCCCACTGTTCAGGTTGTCTCCTTTCACCCGCGACCAAATTTCCAGCACATCTACAGTCTTGTCGCCGAAATCGCGTATCATGGCACAACGGGCTATCACCGACTTGTCGGGATACTGGGTGTTCCGCAATTTCACGTGACGCGCTTCCGAACCGAAGAAGTAACTGGCATCCACTTCCTTGTTCAAAGTAGAATCAATGCAGGCCTCCATAATTTCCGGAGCGGCAATGGAACTGACGTATCCGTTTTCTTCCATGTTCCGCAAGGCAATGTCCGGACGACACAGGAAGTTGATGAAATAGCTGGCAGCCTTCGGATTCTGGGCATACTTGGGAATCACCCAGCCGTCGTACCACACGTTGCTTCCTTCTTCCGGAATGGTATATCCCAAATCCACTCCTACCTCCGCAGCTTCTTCGATGGCCCACTGCGCATCGCCACTCCAGGTCATGTTCATCCATGCCTTCCCCTTGGTCATCATCTCCTTGCCAAAATCGGCTTCCCAACCTGCCACATTAGGCTTCAGCAGTTTCAGATATTTTTCCACCGAGTCCATAGAAGCCGGTGAATAGTCGTTCATCAGACTGGCCACACTGCGAGTACTGTCTTTCAAGTCTTCCCGATGGGCATACAGTAACGCCATGCCATACGCATCCCGGTAAGAGTCCTTCATCAGAATTTTTCCTGCATACCGTTTGTCCCACAGACACCCCCAGGAGCGTAAATCCTGCGCAGAGACATATTTCTTATTGTACAACAGTCCGGCCGTACCCCACATGTAACAGACCGCATAACGGCTGGCCGGCTGGTCGCCCGGCACCGTCAGCTTGTCAATCTGCTGGCGGATATAAGGGGCTACCCCTTTCATGTAATTGGGTGAGTGAGCAAAAACAGTGTCGATGGGCAGCAGCAGTCCTTTGTGCAGCATGCGCTCGATAATGTATTCCGACGGACAGACCACATCAAAATCTTCATGCCCTTTTTCAATCTTGGTCAGCATGATTTCATTGATATCGAACGTCTGATACACAATGCGGATATCCTCTCCCGTCTGTTCCTTATAGTATTGCTGGAAATCTTCCAATACCCCTTCGCCAATGTAATCGGCCCAGTTGTACACCTTCAGCACATTCTCACGCGACTCCCCGGCATTGTAACAGCTTGTCAGCAGGGAGCATACACAGAGCATCGCCCACCAGCTCCACCTTTTCATCTTCTGTTTCATTTGTTCTTTGCTTTGTCAGCTCTACGGTTAATAATTATCAGCAGCACCAGAATCACCACAAAAATCACGGCAGACAACGGACGGAGTTCCGGTGTCAATCCTCCCTTGCGGGCATCCGCATAAATATAGGTAGAAAGCGTCTCCAGTCCCTGGTTGCCGATGGTAAACACCGTCACGGCAAAATCATCGATGGAGATGGTCAGTGCCAGCAGGAAACCGCTGATCATTCCGGGACGGATTTCCGGGATAATCACCTTCCACAAGGCCTGCATGGGAGTAGCTCCTAAATCGAGTGCTGCCTCATACAGGTTCGGATTCATCTGCTTCAGGCGCGGCAATACACTCAACACCACATAGGGCGTGCAGAAAGTGATGTGTGCCAACACCACGGTCGTGAAACCTTGGGTAATACCCAATGACACAAAAAGCAGGAACAAGGAAATACCGGTAATGATATCTCCGTTCAAAATGGGGATGGTATTGATGAATCCCATGGCTTTCCGGCTCCGGGCCTTCAGGTTATAAATGCCGATAGCGGCCACACTGCCCAGCAGGGTAGAAACCGTGGCGGCAATAAAGGCGATGGCAATCGTATTGACCAGCGCATTCATCAGGGAATGATGGGCACCCGTATTACACAACGAGCGATACAGGTTGAACGAGAAACCGGTCCAGTTACCCAGCACCTTGGCCTCGGTAAACGAATAAATCACAATAATCAGAATCGGGGCATACAGCATCAGCAACAACATCCACAGATAGGTCTGCATCAATATTTTCTTTACCATACCTGTCCTCCTTTCTCCGACTCGTTCTTATCGTCGGCACTGAACAAGGAAGTGGCGGCAATCAGGAAGAGCATAATCAGTGAAAGCGCAGCACCATAGTTCCACAAGCTGTTGTTGATATTCTCCTGAATGGTGGTTCCAAACAATTTAATGTTGTTCATGGTGAGCAGTTCCGCAATGGCAAAGGTCGAGATAGTAGGCATGAACACCATCATGATGCCGCTCACCACTCCTGGCATGGACAGAGGGAAGACCACTTTCCAGAACACTTGAAACGAGTTGGCCCCCAAATCTTGGGCCGCTTCCACGTAACTGGGGTCCATCTTCTGAAGTGTATTGTAAATGGGATAAATCATAAACGGAATAAAGTTGTAAATCATTCCGAAAATCAAGGCTCCTTCGCCCAACGGAAGACTGGCAAAGTCGAACAAGGCCACTGTAGCCAGCGTACGTATCAGGATATTTATCCACATGGGAAGGATAAACAGCATAATCAGCGTACGGGAATAGCTGGAACGGCTCCGGCTCAGAATCCAAGCCGCCGGATACCCCAGCACAATACACCCGATGGTAGTAAGCAGAGCAATGCCGATGGAATACACAAAGGTATTGACGGCTTCCGGATGCGCCAGAAACTTCCGAAAGTTATCCAAGGTAATCCGGCCCGTGTCATCCGTAAAGGCATAAATCACAATCAGGACCAGCGGAATAATCACGAAGATGATTGAAAAAATCAGGTAAGGCAAAGTCCAGCTTCTCCGCGACAGAAAAAACAAACGCAGCTTGTTCATCGTTCCTCCCGTTTTACACGTACCCGGATGTCTTCAGGAGCAATGGATATTCCCACATGGTCTCCGTCATCCCATACGTCGTTGGTATCGACAAACACATTCTCATCCCAGTCCGACCAGACGGTCAGGTGATAATGGTTTCCTTTATAAAGAATGAATTTCACTTCTCCCGTCAGTGCTCCGTCTTCGGCATCGTCCTGCAAGTCAATCTTGTCGAAATCCACTTCCACCTGCACTTCGCCCAAAGGCACTTGCTGCAAATCGACTGGAGCACATTCAAATGTACAACCAAGGAACTCCACATGCGTTTCATCCAGCAGTTTTCCATCGAAAGTGTTGCACAAGCGTTCCTTTTTCATAATATGGATGTCGTGAGGCTTCACCAGCAGGCCGACCTCCGTACCTGCTTCAAACGCATGATAATCCTGCACCACGAACTCATACCCTTGGCACAGCACCACCATTTCATAATGCACTCCCTTGAAGATACACGACTGCACCACACCGCGAAGCTGTGCCATGTCCGATACAGGAAAGATATACAGGTCTTCCGGACGAATCACCACATCCACCGGTGTCTGTTCCCCGAAACCTTCGTCCACACACTCGAAATCCCGGTCGCAGAAATGCACCAGTCTGTCTTTCACCATCACCCCGTTCAGGATATTGCTTTCGCCAATGAAATCGGCCACGAACGAATTGATAGGTTCATTGTAAATATCGGTAGGAGTACCAATCTGCTGGATACGTCCCTCGCTCATCACCACGATGGTATCGCTCAGGGTCAAGGCTTCTTCCTGATCGTGAGTGACATACACAAAAGTGATGCCCAATGACTTGTGCATCTCCTTCAGCTCCATCTGCATGTCCTTTCGCATCTTCAGGTCGAGGGCTGCCAGCGGCTCGTCGAGCAACAACACCTCCGGCTCGTTCACGATGGCCCGCGCAATGGCCACACGCTGTTGCTGTCCACCGGAAAGGGAATTCACGTCACGATACTCATAGTCGGTCATCCCCACCATTTTCAGGGCAGCCTTGACTTTTTTCAATACCACGTCTTTCGGAAGTTTCTTCAGTTTCAATCCGAAAGCAATGTTGTCATACACATTCAGATGGGGAAACAATGCGTACTTCTGGAACACCGTGTTCACCGGACGCTTGTGAGGCGGAGTCTGGGTAATCTCTTTACCCGCAATGCAAATCACTCCTTCGGAAGCCGTCTGGAAACCGGCAATCAGGCGCAGCAAGGTAGTCTTGCCGCAACCTGAAGGTCCCAGTATGGTTACAAACTCTCCTTTTTTAATGGACAGATTGATATGATCCAAGGCCGTTTTCTCGCCAAAAAACTTCGATACGCCCTTTACCTCTATAATCGGTTTAGTTTCACTTTGCATGATTTCTGAAAAATTGGTCCGCAAAGTTACATATTAATTCATTTTGCAGTACGATATCTCCGGCTTTTCTTCTTTATTTTTATTCAGTCCACAAAGGAATGTAAAAGAATTTACATATTTATGCAACATATTCATTTCAAACCCGAGAAATACATGTCGAGCAGTTTCCGTGCCGCAGAGAAAGAGGTAGCTTTTCCTTCCAACACTTCCTGTTCCTGCAAAGGCAATAAAGAGGCAATCTGCGGATTCTGATAGAAACTGTCGCGCAAATGCTCGTTGATGGTTTCGTACATCCAGTATTTAGCCTGTTCATTTCTGCGGCGTTCAAAATAGCCGTTTTTACGGACAAAATCAATGTAGGCATAAATCATGTCCCAGATTTCCTTGATACCGATATTGTAAAAACCGGAATAAGTCAGCACCTGAGGCGTCCAGCCCGATTCGGGAGCCGGGAAAAGATGCAAGGCATTCCGAAAATGAGTGGCTGCCAGCTTGGCTTTCTCAATGTTGTTCCCATCAGCCTTGTTGATGACAATGCCATCGGCCATTTCCATAATTCCTCGCTTGATGCCTTGCAGTTCATCCCCTGTACCGGCCAGCTGAATCAGCAGAAAAAAATCGACCATGGAATGAACAGCTGTCTCACTCTGCCCGACTCCGACTGTTTCCACAAAGATTTTGTCGAAACCGGCGGCCTCGCACAAAATGATGGTCTCACGGGTTTTGCGGGCTACTCCTCCCAGCGAACCAGCTGAAGGACTCGGACGGATAAAGGATTTTGGGTGTACAGACAGTTTCTCCATACGGGTCTTATCGCCCAGGATACTTCCTTTGGAACGCTCACTGCTGGGGTCGATAGCCAATACGGCCAACTTTCCACCTTTTTCTTCCAGTACGTGCAAGCCGAACACATCGATTGACGTACTCTTTCCGGCTCCCGGCACCCCACTGATGCCGATACGGATGGAATTGCCGGAATAAGGCAGGCATTTTTCAATCACCTCCTGCGCCAGCACCTGGTGTTCCGGTTTCACACTCTCCACCAGCGTCACTGCCTGGCTCAGCATGGTCACATCGCCTTTCACGATGCCTTCCACATACTCTGCTGCCGTGTACTGACGACGTTTGGGTTTCTTTCTCAGTTTCAGATAAGGATTAACAATGGAGGGCTGTTCCACTCCTTGATTGACAGTTAACCCCTTATAAGCTTCATTGTTCTCGGGGTGTTCCATACTTCATTTATTTATCAGACGATTTCAGCCGGGCTTTCACACGGATGGTAATCATCGGTTGGTTAGGGTCATTGGTAATCATCAAGACACGTGGCGAACCTTTCACACGGGGAAGGTTCTGCGCCAATACGGTAATCTTCATTTTGGTAGATTCTCCCGGTTTCAGCACCCTCTTGTTCAGTTTCACGGCCAAAGCCATACTGAACACCTGCATATCCTGAATATTCAAATCAGATTTACCCGTATTCGAAATGACAATGGTCTGCGACTTTTTCTGTTTGGGTTTCAGGTCTACAAATTCCAGTTCCTTGGCCGACAAGGTAATCTGAGGCGGATTATTCTTCTGCTGTTCTGTCAATTTGGAGAAATCGGGCAACAGGGCTACGGATACCGGAATTTCATTTTCACTTCCCACCTTATCACCCGGGAAACGGGACAGATACACGGAAGCACGCGTGATACCCAATTTCGGAAGTTTCTCAGAGTCCAGTGTCACCCGAATTTTTCCCGTCTTTCCACGTCCCAGCTTTTCCGGCTCAGCCGTAGCTTCCAAGTAAGGAGGCAAATGCATCAATACAGGAGAATATGCTTTATTGGAAGTATTGGCAACCAGCAATTCAATCACCGGACGGTCGCCTTTGTTCACCGATTTAAAGTCCAGTTCATCCAGATTCAGGCGAATGGCTCCCACAGCATAAGGATGCGTAAACGAGAAGTTCTTCGCATCCGCCGTCACCTCTCCGTTGAAGTCGAGATAAATCGGCGTAGGTGAAGCATTGCAGTACACACCCACATCTTTGTAGAAATGCCCGATGGCTTCCGCATCAAACACCACCGTAATCTCTCCTTTCCCTCCTGCCGGCACGGGGTCTTCCGTCCATTTCGCTTTGGCACAACCGCAAGAGGTCGTCACATTGGAAATGACCAGCGGCTTATTGCCTGTATTGGTAAACGAATAAATGACAGTGGCCGGATTTCTCCATAAGACATACCCCAAATCCTTTGTCTGCATGTCGAAAGTGATTTTGGGCTGTGCAAACAAAGAAAAACAGGCAGCCATACACAACAGGAAAAAAGTATATATACGTTTCATTGATTTTATTCTTTCTAAATTATGGAAACAAAGATAAAGAGAAAACAGGAACAAGCAAAATCAAGCCTGAAAATTTATTCTGTCCTGCTTTCTGCATAAAAAACCGGGCAGGACTTACCCACCCGGATTTGCTTATTCCACTTGAAGGCTACGCCCTTCCGTATGGCTTCCAAACTCCGGCGCATATACCGACTGTATGGTGGCCGTTCCGGCCTGATAGGTTCCTGCACGATCTACGTAGACCTCGTATTCTATCACGTAACTGCCTTTCCGCAAGTGGTCGATAAAGAATGAGGTAGCTGCATCTTCCGGAGCCTGATAATATCCCAGCCCATCTTTCCACACATAGCCGGACAATTGTTGCACAGGTTCCATGCAGGCAGCCCGTTCATCTTTCAGGCTGACAAAATCCATATCCCGGTCGGTACGGAAAGTCAATCGGACGGTCAACCGGTCACCCACATGCAAGAGAGACTTCCGGCTCAAGGTCTCACCTTTATATATATATTCACGTGACACCTTCAAGCCGTCTCCTTCAAACTGCTGAATCCGGTCCATATCTTCCAGGTATTGGGTATAAACGGCCCCCCATCCGGCTCCTTTTCCCGCATGACTTACTGTCAGATTCTTTACCTCTGTAGCTTTCCCTGTCCAAGTCTGACGGATATATCCCAGTCCGTCGTCCGGCGTCTCCAGCTGGATACCTGTCGCCTTTGCCTCCATCTTCCCTGTTTCTTGCAAGGCGGTTCCATCGGACAACAACGCATAGAGGGCATCTGCCGTAGCTAACGGGGTACTCCAGCACTGTACCTGCTTCTCCTTCAACAGCCAGTGCTTCATCTCGTTCAGCATCGTTTCATCCTTTTCCACCAGCTGAATGGCCTCCATGGCGGCAACCTGTGTCGGAATCCGATACCCGTTCCAGGCATACAAAGCTTTCGGTGTATCGAAATAACGTCCCATTTCTGGAGTTGCTACAGTATATTCCTTGATGGAATGTACCAAAACTTCCGCCTGCGACTTCTTTCCTTGCGCCTGCAGAATCCGGGCAATCAAAGCCTTCTCATAGATAGAGTATTCATTGGAACGGTTTTCCAGTTTTGCCACCATATATTCCTTGGCGGCCTGCTGTACCCGGCCAGCTGCCGCTTTATCCAGCGAAACAATATACAAGTATCTCACGGCCAGTTCACTGGGCAATTGAACTCCATTCTTTTTCGATTCATTCTCCTTGAGCTGCCGGTATTCCTCACAGAATGCTGCCTCCAAGTAATTTAAGGCTTTCAAGTACATATCCGACACACGTACCTCGCTCATCACTTGCATGAATTTCAGACGAGCCAGCAGTTCCGTCACCTGCGTGGTGACCATCCGGCTTCCCTGCATGCCGCCGAACCAGCTCCAGCCTCCATCCAACTTTTGCAAGGCCTTCAGCTTTGTTACGGCCTGATCCATACGATATTTCATCGTATTCAATTCGAACAGCAACCCAATCCGTTGCCGTTGTTCCTGCTCACTGGCCGCTTCCGCCAGCCAAGGAGTTTCTGCCAGCAACAGATCCTTCAAATCCGGATTCTGTTCCAGCTCACTCCAAAAAGTCTCTTTCTTCATGCCCTGCTTCCGCCAGCTGTCAAACACCGTCTGAATCTGCGGATTCAATTCCACAATCTTCTGTGCCAGCGCCTGAGCATAATAAGCCGTAGCCCAAGAAAACGCATCGTCCTGCTGCGGATTGCTAACTACCGGAAGTGCCTGCACGGCATACCAGATCGGATTGGAAGTTAATTCAATGGTCAATCTGCGGTTTTCGGCCGTCTTGCTCTGCCCATTAAACCTGTCCTTCAGGTCCACCTGCTGAGACTGTCCGGCTTCCACCTGCAACGACTGCGTCTCAGTCATCCATTGCTTATCGGTCAGAACAGGCAGGTAGTGCTGTTCACCGTCACTGAACTCACCCGCTTCGGCCTGCATCCGACAAATCAAGACCTCACAATCCGTTTTCACTGGGAAAGCAAAACGTACACTGCCCGTTTCTCCGGCCTTTACTAAAAAGTCCTGAGCCGACTGGTAAACCACGCTTCCATCCACCGGATTCACCAGCTCCAACCGGGCCTTTCCTTTCACCTCCTCGGTGGATAAATTTATCAACGAAGCTGCCAGTGAAGCCTCATCCCCCCGACGAAGGAAGCGAGGCAGGTTCGGCTGGACCATAAACGGTTTTTCGGTACGGGTTTCGGTCTGCATGAGTCCATAATCCATGTCCCGCGTATGGGCAAATCCCTGGAACTTCCACTGAGTCAACGCATCCGGTACAGTAAAGACCAACCGTACGGTACCGGTCGAATCGGTCCGCAAATCGGGATAGAAGAAAGCGGTTTCCGCGAAATTTTCCCGTAAAGTCAAATCCGGCTCTGCTTCCAATTCAAAATTCGCAAACTGAAGTTCCACTCTCTCTACACCATCATTTTGAGAAAATCCCTCTTCCGCCAAAGCCACATCTTCTTTCATCATCACATTCGGTGCCGTTGCAGCTGCCTTCATCATGACTCCCGCACCTCGAATCATCTGCACATTACGTGTCAGACTTCTATACAGCTGCAAAGAAGGAATCCACAAGCGACTGTACAACTGCCAGTTATCCGGTACATAGACGGAAGACAGTGAATAGGTATAGAAGGGAGAGTAAGCCATTGCCACACTGTTCATCTGCTGGATGAATGGCATCACCGAGGGTGTATAACGCCTGAAAGTCAAATGGAAGTTCCATGGATTCTCCCACAAACGGTCAAGAGAAGCATCGTACAAAGTAGCCAACAGACGGGCATCTGCCGGCTTACCGGAGGCATCCAGAATCCGCATCGTCCAAGTTTCCTCCGTACCCGGACGCAGACGGTCGCGGAAAGTCTCCCATTTCAATGTCAGTTTCTTCTCGGGAACCGGACGCTTCAGAACCACCTGTTTGGAATACCAGATGCCCTCCTTCATAAATCCGAAGCTGACGGTGATTCCATCGCCATACTCCGGCTTCCAGGTATAGGAGAACGGGCGAATTTCCTCGTTCAACACCTGGGCCTCGGACACCAGCATCCGATTTCCGCTATATACATGATAAAACAGATGTACATTCTTCTCACTGCTGCCCACGTACAAAGTCACCGGCCGGTCGGCCTGCAGTTCCGTACCGTCTTGATAGAACCATTCCACAGTCTTTATCGGAGGAACGCTGTCACTCAAAGAGAAGAGTACCAATTCCTGTTCCGCGCGACAAAGACGTCCGTACGCATCACGGGCAGATACTTCCAGCACGTATTTCCCGGAAGCCAGCTGTTTCCACGCCTCCGGCAAGAAAGGCTGGCCCGACTTCACCGTATCCGACCATACCGTCTGCCCCTTCTTTCCAGTCTCCTCCAAGAGGTAAAGATGACAAGCCACCTCCAAGGCCACCGGCTGACGTTGCAGATTCAAGGCTTGCACCTGAATCTTCTCCAGCTTCTCACGAGCCACTTTTCCAGCCAATCCCTTTATCTGTAATCCAACAGCATGTTCACCCACCGGAAGTACCAGTACCCCTTGCTGGGTTTCTCCTGCCACATCCGTCACCTCCGCTTCTATCCGGTAATGGTAAAATCCGTCCCATCCCAAGGAAACCTCCGTATCCGGGCGCTCCAAGCAGACTTTCACCGCAAAGGTTCCGTCTGCCTGCGTCATCAGTTCCCCTTCCGCCAACAGCTTCTCTTCCGCATCCATACGCCAGAACCAAGCTTTCGAGCGAGTCAAAGTATAACGTATCTTACCGCCCTGTACCGGCGCACCCGAGAACTTCTTCGCCATTCCCTCCAACGTCAGAGAGTCTCCCATGGTATAGGCCTCCTGCACCTCCTTCCAAGTCACCTCAAACGTCGGATGTTTGTACTCTTCCACCCGAATAGCACAAGAAGTCTTGTCCGATTCAATGCGGAACGTTCCGGCCAATGTTTCCGTCGGCAACTGGAACTCTGTGGAGAATGCGCCAAAATCGTCGGTCGTCAACTCCTTTCGGGCGATTTCCTGATTGTGGGCATCCCGCAAAGCCAGCCACACAGTTGCCTCCTTACGTACCTGCACCTCATCCCCATTCTGCGTATAGGCCACTCCCGATACGTACACCGTCTGTCCTTTACGATAGAGTGCACGGTCTGTAAACAAATCCATCCGGTCGATAGCCTTCTGCGTGCTGCTTACGGTAGACAAGATTCTTCTGGACCAATAGGATACCTCCATAAAATCATCTTTCGCAGTCCGTGCATGCATCCACAACTGTGTATTCATATCCGGAACCACTACCTTCCCTTGCTTGTCTGTATGATACGTCTTATATACCGTATAATTACCTGGTACCGGAATTGAATAGAACACCAGTTCGGCTCCTGCCACCGGCAACCCCGTTTTCCGGTCTACCACGTGACATTCGGTCTGCTTTCCTTCTATCGGGAAAGAAACTACCTGAAGCGAAGACAAATGCACCACATCGTATCCTGTCTTATCCTTATAACCATCGGGAATGGACTTCAACACATAAATTCCAGCTTCCGGTATCCGACAAGTCAAAATAGATACCGAGTCCTTATAATCAGGCGTCTCCGGCAAGTCCAACCGCACCTTATCCACCAGTGTGCCATATTTCTTAATTAACGCTGCATGGTCCACACTATTGGCAAACACAGAAGAAGAAGCCTTGAGATTCAATTTATACCATTCCAGCGTGGCCCCTGCCAGGTTCTTGCTAGTGACACGAAGTTCCGTTTCCACCTGCGGATAAGGCCGAGTCACCTGTACCGAAAGCGAAGGCATGCACACAATACGCTGCTTGTCTTCCAGGTCGGCTGCAAACTCCGAATCGGGATAACGCTTCAATCCCTCTTCAATCACCTTCATTTCAGACACAAAATCCTGCTTCCGGTGATAGAAATCTGCCCAGCAGATATATACCGCCGCACAGGCATCCAATCCAACATAGGTTTCCGCCCACGACTTCCACAAATCCACCGCCTGGGTGTCCGACACCGGTTGCGGATATCGCCATCCCCTGCGTTGCCAGCAGCTCAACCGATCCAAACGGGTCAGCAACTCGGCTTCACGATTGTGTACAGCCTTGTATTGTGCCAGCAACTTTTCATAATCTTCATACACGGCACATTGCACCTCCTTGCTGTCCTGCCCGTTCATCTTCAAGCGATAAATGACCTGCCGCAACAACAGGTCGTACATATTGTCACCGAAATAACGCTGGCTCCATTTTCCAATCTCCGTCATCGGACGAAAATCTACAGCCGATACAGACGACAAGGCCTCTTTTTCTTTTACTGCCTGATTGAAATAATACAGCACGCTATCCATCTTCTCAGGATAAAGCTCCAGTTTATAATATCCCGTAAGGAACATCAGTACGGCTTTCTGCAAAGGGTCGCTCTCCTTCATGGCCCAATCTTCCATATACTGAAGTTCCTTCTGCAAACTGTCCGGCGTAAGTTCTACCTGACATTCCACCCGTGAAAAATACGCCTTCAGCATCTGCGGAGTATTTTTCTCCTTCCTGGCCTTTTCATAAATCTGATTCACCTGCGCAATCAGTGTCTGCGGCAAATCCTTTTTCCGACTCTCTTCTACATTCTTCCACAAGCGTTCATAACTTTGGGCCACTCCAGCCAGTGGGAAAATAAAAGTCAGCCATCCGATGGCACACAGTAAGAATAGTCTGTTCATATCCTTCAAATTAAAATTTCACTTCGGTTGTTTCTTATAAAGATAAAGTAGATTTCTTAAATTACTGCATAGTTTTTAATTAAAAGAAGCAAACGAGGTTACCTGAGGGCATAAAAAAAGAGAACCAAGTTCTCTACGAACCTGGTTCTCTCCACATCGATATTTTTTTAATCTAAAAGTTATTTCTTCGGTGTATTTTCCAGTGTGGCAATCAAGAAATCATAGAATTTCTTCACCGACGGCACGTGGCAACGTTCTTCTGGAGTATGCGGACATTGCAACGTCGGACCAAATGAAATCATATCCAATCCCGGCACAATGGCACCAATGATACCACATTCCAGTCCGGCATGAATTACCTTCACTTCCGGTGCTTCTCCAAACTGTTCCTTGTAGGCATCCTTCATGGCATGCAGAATCGGAGAGTTCACATCCGGTTCCCAACCAGAATAGCTACCAGAGCGCTCTACATGCATTCCTGCCATAGAGAAGCAGCTTTCAATGGCTGTATTACGGTAATCCTTCATGGATTCGCGCGAACTACGTGTCAGCACTTTAATCGTAGCTTTTCCTTTGCCGATTTCCACAATAGCCAGGTTGGAAGAAGTCTCTACCGTATCTGGAATCGTCGGAATAAACCGTTCTACCCCATCCGGGCACGCATAAATGGCATCCACCAAGTTATCACGAATTTCATCAGGTACCATCATCTTCGGCAAGTCCACCCGTTCAGCCGTAAAGCTCAGGTTGTCTTCGATGGTGGCAAATTCATCGCGCCATACCTGCTCACATTCACCCACGAATGCCAGCACATCGTCTACTTCCGAAGCCGGTATGGTTATCACGACTTCACAATCACGCGGAATGGCATTGCGCATGTTTCCACCTTCCCATGATACCAGACAAGCCTCATCGTAGGCAATCACCTGGTTCATGAAACGTGCCATCAGCTTGTTGGCATTGGCATGTCCCCAGCCAATCTGAATACCGGAATGGCCACCCCGCAAGCCTTTCAAGGTCACTTTCAGTGCCACGTCTTCCGGATCGGTTTCTTCTTCCTTGTATTCCAATGTAGCAGTCAGGTCTTCCCCACCTGCGCAACCTATATAAAGTTCACCTTCTTCTTCCGAATCCAGGTTCAAAAGGATATCTCCTTCTACAGTGCCCTGCTTCAAACCGAAAGCACCATACATTCCTGTTTCCTCATCGGCTGTAATCAAGGCCATCAGCGGACCATGTTTCAACGACTTGTCTTCCATAACTGCCATGATGGCTGCCACTCCCATGCCGTTATCTGAGCCCAAAGTCGTACCTTTGGCCTTCACCCATTCACCGTCCACATAGACCGGAATAGGATCTTTCTCAAAATCATGCTGCGAATGTTTGTCTTTCTGAGGAACCATGTCCATGTGAGCTTGCAAGATAACCGCCTTCCGGTCTTCCATACCCGGAGCAGCCGGCTTGCGATAAATGATATTTCCGGCTTCATCCTGAAATGATTCCACACCCACCTGCTTACCGAAATCCAGCAAGAAGGCCTGAATTTTTTCCAAATGTCCCGACGGACGAGGAATTTGAGTCAACGAATAGAAATGCTTCCACACATTCTGCGGAGCCAAAGAAAGAATTTCGTTCATATTATTATCTGATTTTATCCGAAAAGCAAATCACTTCCCGGCTTGTTTCTTATTTACCAGCGGCAAAGCCACAAGGCCATAAATACCTAGCAAAATTAATAAAAAGGTTTGAATACCGTGCACCAACAGGGCAAATATTCCTGCATCATCCTTATCTACTCCGTACATCATCATCATGGTGATAACCGCAAAATGCCACGGACCGGCCCCATTGGGAGTGGGCACAGCCACCGCAATACTTCCTACTACGAACATCACCAGCCCCGGCATCCAGCCCAGCGAAGCAGAAAAGTCGAAACAATAGAAACTGACATAAAACTGCAAGAAGTAGCAAGCCCATATACCTATAGTATATAAGGTAAAGAGCCATGGCTTTTTCACATGACGGAGGGAGAGGCATCCGGCCCACACATCGTTCAAGATGCTCCGTACTTTCGTGAAAATAGCCAGTTTACGTATCAGGAAGAAAGCCAGCACTCCTGCGGCAAACAGGCAGGTCAGGGTGATGTAAAAATTAGTAGAAGTGAAAAGCCCCGTAAAGAATCCCATATTCGTACCCGTTTTCTCAAAGAAAGCCGCAAAAATACGCGACTGAAGCAACAAGGTTACCACCGTGATCAGTATCACACAAATACTGTCGATGAGCCGTTCGGTTACCACCGTACCCAAGGACTTGGAAAAAGAAACCCCGTCGTACTTGGCCAAAATACCACAGCGGGAGACCTCTCCCACACGAGGCACCACCAGATTGGCCGCATAGGAAATAAACACCGCGTACACGCTGTTCGACAATTTAGGGTATTCTCCCAAGGGGGCCAATGTCAGATTCCAGCGCCATCCACGAAACAGATGTCCAAACACGCCAAAGACCAGTGAAAAGGCCATCCAGCCGTAATTCATTCCTCCGTCGAGCACACTCCACACCCGTCGGAAATCGAAATCATGGTAAGTCCACCACAGAATGGCAGCTCCCAACACCAGTGGAAGCGCGATTTGGCAGGCTCTATTTATTATTTTTTTTAAACCTGTTCGTTCCAAAATCAATCGGTATATAAAGATTTATGTTTAACTTTGCAAGATACAAAGATAATACGAACATTTAAAACCTGAGGCATGAAATTAGTAAAACCTAAAAAGTTTTTAGGACAACACTTCCTGAAAGACCTGCAAGTGGCACAAGACATCGCCGACACGGTGGATGCCTGTCCGGCACTTCCCGTCCTCGAAGTAGGCCCCGGAATGGGAGTTCTCACCCAATATTTGCTAAAGAAAAACCGTCCGCTCAAAGTCGTGGAACTTGACTTTGAATCGGTAGCTTATCTGAGAGAGAATTTTCCGCAACTGGGAGACCACATCATTGAACAGGATTTCCTGAAGATGGATCTCCAGCAACTTTTCGACGGCCAGCCTTTCGTATTGACCGGAAACTATCCCTACAACATATCCAGCCAGATTTTCTTCAAGATGCTCGACTACAAGGACCTGATTCCCTGCTGCACCGGCATGATTCAAAAAGAAGTGGCCGAGCGTATTGCTGCTTCTCCGGGAAACAAGACCTACGGCATTCTGAGCGTACTGATACAAGCCTGGTATAGCGTAGAATACCTGTTTACCGTCCATGAGCATGTGTTCAACCCTCCTCCCAAAGTGAAAAGCGCCGTCATCCGTATGACACGTAACGAGACCAAGGAACTAGGTTGTAACGAAACACTCTTCAAACAAATAGTCAAAACTACGTTCAACCAGCGGCGCAAGACACTCCGCAATTCCATTTCGTCTATTTTGGACAAGGGAAACCCACTCAGTGCCGACCCCATCTTCAACAAACGCCCGGAACAACTATCCGTTCAAGAATTCATCGACCTGACCAACCGGGTAGAGAAAGCATTGAAAGGCACGACAGAAAACGCCGGGTAAAGGCATACAAGAAATTACAGACTACGATAACAACCCTCATCAGGAGCTAAAAGGATGAACACCGAAGAACTAAAACTAGTTACAGAACTGATTGAAAAAAAAGACTCTGATCAGTTGAAGGAGGTCCTTAAAGACCTTCACCCGGCCGATATAGCCGAACTGTGTAACGAACTGGACGCAGAAGACGCCCGCTTCATCTACCTGCTGCTGGACAACGAAACTGCAGCCGACGTACTGATTGAAATGGATGAGGATGCGCGAAAGAAATTCCTCGAGATTCTCCCGTCGGAAACGATTGCCAAGCGCTTCGTCGACTACATGGATTCGGACGATGCCGTCGACATCATCCGAGAAATGGATGAAGATAAACAGGAAGAAGTGCTTTCACACATTGAAGACATCGAACAGGCAGGCGATATCGTCGACCTGCTGAAATACGACGAAGATACTGCCGGTGGTTTGATGGGTACGGAAATGGTGATTGTAAACGAAAACTGGAGTATGCCCGAATGCTTGCGAGAAATGCGTCTGCAAGCCGAAGATATGGACGAAATCTATTATGTGTATGTTGTAGACGACGACGAACGTCTGCGCGGCGTATTTCCTCTAAAAAAAATGATTACCAGTCCTTCGGTATCAAAAGTGAAGCACGTGATGAAAAAAGATCCGATATCCGTCCATGTGGACACTCCCATTGAGGAAGTGGTACAGACCATTGAAAAATACGACCTGGTAGCTGTACCGGTGGTCGACAGCATCGGCCGTCTGGTAGGGCGTATCACTGTCGACGACGTAATGGATGAAGTGCGTGAACAAGCCGAACGCGACTATCAGTTGGCATCCGGTTTGTCGCAGGATGTAGAAACTGATGACAACGTATTCCGCCAAACCACTGCCCGTCTGCCTTGGCTGCTAATCGGAATGCTCGGAGGTATCGGCAACTCCATGATTTTGGGAAATTTCGATACCACCTTTGCGGCTCACCCGGAGATGGCACTTTACATTCCCCTTATCGGAGGTACAGGAGGAAATGTGGGAACACAGTCATCCGCTTTAGTGGTACAAGGACTGGCCAACAGCTCACTGAATGCAGAAAACACTTTCAAGCAAGTACTAAAAGAGTCTGTGGTAGCCGTTATCAATGCGACCATCATCTCTATGCTGGTATACATCTACAATTTCATCCGCTTCGGAGCCACCGCCACAGTAAGCTATTCTGTGTCCATCAGTCTGTTTGCCGTAGTCATGTTTGCCTCCATATTCGGCACATTGGTTCCCATGACTTTAGAAAAACTGAAAATTGATCCAGCCATTGCAACCGGACCGTTTATCTCCATTACCAACGACATCATCGGTATGCTGATGTACATGGGAATCACCGTATTACTTTCTTAGACTTTTAAAGAAAAAGTACAAAGGCGTTTGAAGAAAAATGTGAAGATATTCTATTTCAAACGCCTTTATGTTTTCATCAACATAGCAAAACGTTTCCCTTGGCATCCAAAAGCATTTTTCTGATATCAAAAAACACTGAAAACCGTCTTTTCTCTTCTTTGTCAATCATAAAAAATCATCTTTTTTTTGCAGTTTTTGTCTGAAAAAGTATGAAAATCAGATTTTATTTCTTTAATTTGTAAGAGTCTTTTCTAAAATAGAGACATTAATATAAAAGAATTATACTCTTTAAAATCTATATACGATGGAAGTAAATGAAACCAACCGCCCATTAACCGAGGCTCCAATGGAAAACACTATTGAAACTCCGGTTCCTACTGTTGAAGAAACTGAAAAGGAGATGTACACACCTAAACAAACATTGGAAGAAGTGGTGCAACGCCTGAAGGAAATCAACGAAAAAAACGACCTGACAGACAAACAGGAAATCGATTCACTTAAACAAACATTCTACAAACTACAAAAAGCCAAAACAGAAGCGGCACGGAAAGCTTTCATCGACGGGGGAGGAAAGGCAGAAGACTTTATCCAGGAAGCAGAACCTGCAGAAGAGGAATTCAAAACTGTCATGAATGCCATCAAAGAAAAACGAAATGCCTTGGCAGCTGCACAAGAGAAAGAAAAGGAAGAAAATCTGACCAAGAAACTGGGTATCCTGGAAAGGATGAAATACTTGACAGAATCACAGGAAGATACCAACAAGATTTATGATGAGTTCAAGAAACTCCAACAGGAATGGAACGAAGTTGGACAGATACCTGTAGCCAAAGTCAACGAATTGTGGAAAACTTACCAACTCTACACAGAAAAATTTTACGACATGGTAAAGTTGAACAATGAGTTCCGCGAATATGACTTTAAAAAGAATCTAGAACAAAAAACACGCTTGTGTGAAGCTGCAGAAAAACTGGCTGAAGAACCCGATGTCATCTCAGCATTCCACCAGCTGCAAAAGCTACACCAAGAGTTCCGTGCCATCGGCCCTGTGGCCAAAGATTTGCGCGAAGCAATTTGGACACGCTTCAAAGCTGCTTCCACAGTAGTCAACAAACGTCATCAGCAGCACTTTGAAGAACTCAAGGAAAAAGAACAGCATAATCTTGACCAGAAGACCGTAATTTGCGAAATCGTGGAAGGCATGGAATACGATACGTTTACCACTTTTGCCGATTGGGAAGAAAAGACCCAGGAAATCCTGGCCCTACAAGCCAAATGGAAAACCATCGGTTATGCACCTCAGAAAATGAACGTCAAGATATTCGAGCGTTTCCGTGCAGCTTGCGATGAATTTTTCCGCCGAAAAGCCGCCTTCTTTAAATCCGTAAAGGAAACCATGGCAGCTAATCTGGAAAAAAAGAAAGCTCTCTGCGAAAAGGCTGAAGCCTTAAAAGACAGTACCAACTGGAAGGAAACTGCCGATATTCTGACCAAACTCCAGAAAGAATGGAAAACGATTGGACCGGTAGCTAAGAAACATTCTGATGCTGTATGGAAACGTTTCATCGGTGCTTGCGATTATTTCTTTGAACAAAAAAACAAAGCAACATCTTCACAACGGACAGAAGAAGTGGAAAATCAGGCTAAAAAAGAAGAGGTCATCAAGCGTATGGCCGCATTGGAAGCATCTGGAACCTCCGACGAAGCAACTGCGGAACAAGTACGTGCCTTGATGAAAGAATGGAATTCCATCGGCTTTGTACCTTTCAAGGAAAAGGACCGCTTGTACAAAGAATTCCACGGACTTGTGGATAAATTATTCGACCGTCTGCACATGTCGGCCACAGAAAAACGTTTGAGCAGTGTACGCACTGGAGGAAACAAAGAAAGTAACCTTTATCGTGACCGAGAACGATTGGTCCGCACGTATGAAGGATTGAAAAACGACATTCAGACATACGAAAACAATCTTGGCTTCCTGAATTCTTCTTCAAAGAAAGGAAGCACATTGGTAGCTGACATCACACGCAAAATTGAACGCCTGAAGAAAGACATGGAACTTGTATTGAACAAGATTAAGGCCATTGATGAAAGCCTGAAAGAAAAAGAATAATTACATAAAGGAGATAATTCCTTTTTTCATACTCCCGTTTCTGTTGATTGTTATAAACAGAAACGGGATTTTTTATATTCCACAAAAGACATAAATTATCTTTCACATTTATTTTCACATAAAGAATGACCAATCCCTCAAAGAAGACATCTCATCCTCTTTTCACTCAGATAAATCTTGAAAAATTATCAACTATAAATATCACATTTTACTCAATATTCATCATAGTGTCATAACTACATGAAAAAATTGATTTAAATAGCAATAAAACATGAACATTTTGAAAAAACCTCATTAAACATTTTCCTATTTCAAGAAAAAAGTCTAAATTAAACCCAAAATTTGGAAATAAATATCCACACAACACATGGCAAACAAATAAAATAGTAGCAAAACCTTATTCCGAATGATTAAAAACATAAAATAAACTATTCTTAATATGAAAATGAAATCATTACTAGGGATTATGCTTTCCCTAAGCATTCTGCCCGCTTGTCAGAATGACGAAACAAGTATCATCCAGAACGAAGTGAACAAGTATGGAATCACTTTCACTTCCATCATAGATGATTCCAATGCTTCACGAGCCTACGACGGATCATGGGAAACAAACGACGTGATCGGGCTTTTCATGCTTTCACACGAAGGACAGAATATGGTGAGTGGAAATGTGCCATATATTACGAAAAGTGGGAACGGTTATTTTACTGGACTGAACACTTCCATGAACTATCCGGAAGATGGAAGTGCAGTTGATTTCATTGCATATTACCCTTACAGTGAACAGGTCAGCGACTATAAAGCATACCCTATAGACTTGAGCAACCAAACTACACAAAATACCATCGACCTGATGACGGCTACAAACCTGACGGGACGCAACCAAACTTCTCCACAAGGAAACCTTCAATTCAAACACTTGCTGGCCAAAATGGTGTTGAACCTGAAATCTACAACCGGCAGTTCATTAAAAGGTATAAAAGCATCTATTAATGGGCTGAAAGTGAAAGGTACAGCCAATCTTTCCAGCGGTATCATTACGGCCACCAATGAAACTGCTACCATCTCTTTCTATATGAACGAAAACGGTACGCAGGCTGAAGCAATCCTACTTCCGCAACCCCTGACCGGGAAATTAAAAATTCAGCTGGAACTGAACGGACAGACTAAAGATATTGAAACAACGGTTACGGGAAACATCGAACAAGGAGCCAAATATATTTGCAATGTCAATATAAATTATAAAGGGGGAGAAATCACAACCGATCCTCAGGCAAAATATACAAGATGGACAGAAACACCATTGATTACCGAGTCTCAACTAACCAAATCAAATATAAAATACATTACTCATTACACTGGAGAGTATTACCCCAGCAACACATTCAATGGAACTGAAATCCGAAATTACAGCATGCTTTATGATACCGATTTAAAGATAGCCTACTGGGTAGCTTATCCTCTGTGCAACTGGTACGTAAATGGAAGCGGAAAACGTACTGATGCATGGGACTATGACCCTCAATTATCTAAATCACTACAAGCCAACCTGTCAAGTTCATATCCTGCCAACGATTATGACCGAGGACACCAACTTCCAAGCGGTGACCGCCTGCGGTCAAACGCCATCAACAGCCAAACGTTTTACTACACCAACATGACTCCCCAAATAGGCAAAAAACTGAACCAGACTATTTGGGCAGATCTGGAAGATGCAGTCAGAGGATGGAGCAGCGCAACAGATACATTGTATGTCGTAACAGGAGCTATGCCTACAACCGCCACCGACCAGACTATCCAATATACTACTGACCGCGACGGAAATAAAATAGCCATACCTAAATACTATTTCAAGGCACTTGCACGAAAAGTAAACGGACAATATCAGACTGTAGGCTATAAGTTAGACAACATTTCGTACATCGACAGAAACTTTAACATAGGACTTGTATCTGTCAAAGAATTGGAAGAAATGACTGGCTTTACATTTTTCCCAGATAAACCGGAAATCACTGAAAGCATAAAAAGCCAAAAGACTGCATGGAAATAATCTAATCATGTTCCTTATAAATATACAATTATGAAGATCTCGAATTTACTGTACATGGGGGCATTATCAACCCTAGCTCTAGTGAGCTGTACAAACAACGATGACAACAGCGAATGGTACGGAAGTGAAGGTATCGTCTTTACTACTGCCATTCAGTCAAGAGTATCCGGCAACACTTGGAATGCGAACGACGAAGTAGGTATCTACATGATGAACGCAGGAGGTACTATTGATGCAGCTACTGCACAAAACAAGAAGTACATTGCACAAACCAACGGTACACTGACAGCAGCTTCGGGTAATGGCATCTACCTTCCGGAAAGTGGAAGTGTAGACTTCATTGCATACTATCCTTATACCACAAGCGTAAGTGGTAACAAAATTGCAGTCAACGTATCAGACCAAAGTAAACCAGCCGCCATCGACTTGATTTACTCTAACGGAACTAAAGGAGTAGCAGCAACCACATCTTCCAACATCAGCCTGACGTTTACTCACAAATTGTCGAAAATGACCATCAACGTATCAAAAGACGCCACAATTGAGACTTTGAACGGACTGACTATCGACATGAACGGAATCAGTACAGAAGGAGAATTCAATTTAGGCAATGGAACGTTGACTGCTACCGCTGGCACCAACCAGAAAGACGTGCCCATGAATGTGAATGCAGAAGGTACAACCGCCACTGCAATCATTCTCCCAACCGCAGCCTCTACCGATCAGACTGCTGTGACTTTGAAATTCAACCTCGCAGGTAAATCATACACTTATACCCTAACTGATGCTTCGATCTTTGAAGAAGGCAAAAACGTTACCTTCAACGCCAACTTGTCCATCAACAATGGCAAACCAGTAGTAACTGTAGGTACAGCAACCATTGAAGATTGGACTGAAAAACCAGGTGGAGATATTAATGTAGATTTTGATGGTGAAGTTCAACCAGGTAAAGAAACCGTAGTATTAGATGAATCATTCGCTACCAGCCAAGGAAACTTTACCATTGAAGATAAACAACTTCCGGAAGGAGGAAGTTATGTTTGGAAACATGACACATATAATGACGATAAGTTTATGAAAGCTAGCGGTTATATAGGAGGTGCAAAAGCATCTGAATCATGGTTAATCTCTCCAACTATTGATTTAAATAAAGCAACTACCGCTACCCTAACATTCGACCATGCTCACAAATTTGCTGGAACTCCTTCTAAAGAATTGACTCTTTGGATAACTGAAACTAATACAGAAGTATGGAAACAGCTAGCCATCGATAAATATGGAACTAACAATGACTACAACTTCGTCACTGCAACCATCGATTTGTCTGCTTATGCTGGAAAAACAATCAAATTTGCATTTAAATATATTAGTACTACTTCAGCTGCAGGTACTTGGGAAATCAAGAATGTGAAAGTCATTGCCAACGGAGAAGGTGGCGGAACAGTTACACCAGAACCGGATCCAGAACCAGGAACGGAAACTGGAAATGCAGACTTATTTATTTCTGAATATGTAGAAGGTTCAAGTTTCAATAAGTACATTGAAATATATAATCCAACAAATGAGGATGTTGATTTATCTAATTATAAGCTCGCCATGCACAACTATTCGGGAAGTGCAGAAGGTGGTAATGATAGTGGCTTAAAAGAAGTTGCACTTACTGGAACCTTAAAAGCAAAAGGAGTAATTGTTTATAAAAATTCAAAAGCTGAAAAATATACAGGAACAGCAGAAGCAATCAGCGACGATGTAATAAATTTTAATGGGAATGATCCTGTAATCTTATACAAAGGAGATAATATTATTGACTACTTTGGAGTTGATAACACTGGTTTTGGAGTAGATAAAACATTCCGTCGTAAAGCAACAGTAACAGGACCTTCAGTTACATACGACCCAACTCAATGGGACGAATATCCTAAAGATACTATTGATGGGTTAGGCATGCATACCGTAGAATAAACAAATACTCAAATAAAATTTAAAAGAGAACATGAAAAAGCTCTATAAAACTTTTTCATGTTCTCTTTTAACCCCTTATAAATTACACTAAACTAACAATTAATTTTTTATGAAACACAAATTACTGTTCTTCATGGCATTCTTCCTTCCTTACCTTGCCTTTGCACAAGGAAATGTGAACGTGAAAGGAAGTGTGATCGGAGCAGTAAGCAATGACCCCGTTCCCGGAGTCATCGTGACGGTAAAAGGACAAAACCGTCAAGCTAGAACCGACGCGGATGGAAACTTTACCATCCGGGACATCAAGCCGGGAAAATACGTCATTCAGCTTAACTCCGTAATGATTACGCCCAAGAGTGTATCCATTGAAGTAGAAGACTTAGGCGTAACTGAACTAAAACCTATCCGAGTAACTGAACTGAACGCCAACGAAGATGTATCCATGATTGGTATCATTGATGCAGGCATGGTAGACGATGATGTAGAAACTTCCGGCCAGGATGTAAGTTCTACCGTTATTTTATCTAACGATATTTTCCTGAACAAGGCGGCTTATCAACTGTCACCAGCCCGTTTTTCTCCACGCGGCTACAACAGCACACAAGAAGTGAAATACATCAACGGAGTAGAATTCAACGACCAAAACCGAGGCGTCTTCAATTATGCATCAGTGGGAGCGTTGAATGATATGACCCGCAACGGAGACGTGACAAACTTCACCGCACCTTCTTCTTTTACTTTTGGAGAACTGGGAGGGACCGAAAACATCAACATGCGGGCTAGTACTTACACTCCAGGTGGAAAGTTAACTTTAAGCTACACGAACCGAAATTATTATCTCCGGGGTATGTTTACCTATTCTACCGGATTAAAAGACAACGGATGGGCGTTCACAACTTCCATCGGTGGACGTTATTCCAATGAAGGTAATATCGATGGTACATTCTACAAGAATGTTTCTTTCGCTTTTTCTGCCGAAAAGCAATGGCTGGGTGGAAAGCACAGCCTGTCTATGGTGGCTTTCGTTTCACCGGTACAACGCGGACAGCAAGGAAGTTCCTACCGTGAAGTATATGAACTGACAGGAAACTACCTTTATAACCCGAACTGGGGATATCAGAACGGAAAGAAAAGAAATGCCAAGGTGGTAACGGCCTTCGACCCGACAGCTATTATTTCACACATTTGGAAAATCAATGACAACATGACGCTGACCACAGGCGTAGGAGCACACTATGCCCGTTATGGAAATACAGCACTGAACTGGTATAATGCTCCAGACCCACGACCGGATTATTACCGTTATTTGCCGTCATATTTCGAAAACGAGGAAACACAGGCTAGATACAAAGCCTTATGGAGCAGCAATCAAACGGATTTTACTCAGATTAACTGGAATGACTTGTACCTGGCTAATGCCAACAATATCCGTAATGGCAATGGAGCTGCTGTCTACATGGTAGAAGAACGCCGCAGTGATTTATTGGAAACCTCATTCAACTCTACCCTGAATGCACACATGAGCCGACACTTTGACATTACGGCTGGCATAGGGGCAAGATATACCCAGTCACGCCAATTTAAAACCGTAAACGACCTCTTGGGAGCCGAATACGTATTGGACATCGACAAGTTTGCAGAACAGGATTTCTCCGGAGACCCGGATAAAATACAAAATGACTTGAACCGTCCACAAAGAAAGGTGTATGAGGATGGCATCTTCGGTTACAACTACAACCTGAACATTTACTCATTGAACGCATGGGTAGTTAACCAGTATCATTCACGTTATTGGGACTACTATTATGGTATGAAACTGACTTATACCAGTTTCCAGCGTGACGGTAAAATGCGCAACGGACGTTATCCCGACAGTTCCTTCGGAAAAGGTGCACGCCACCAGTTTACCGACCTGACAGTAAAAGGAGGATTGACCTACAAGTTTAACGGACGCCACATGATCAGTGCCAATATCAGCTATGGAAGCGAAGCTCCTCTGCCCAACGAAGCGTACGTATCACCACGTATCACCGACCGTACAATCGATAATATGAAGAGCGGACGCATTCTCTCTGCTGATATCAACTACATCTTCTCTACTCCTCACCTGGCCGGACGTATCGGAGTATTCCAAACCAATTTTTACGACCAGATGGAACGTAGCAGCTACTACGATGGCATTGAAGGAACATTCATCAACCACGTGCTTTATGGAGTGAATCGGATCCACAGAGGAGTTGAACTGGGAGCTACTTATAAAGTAGATGACCACTGGAGCTTTGACTTGGCCGGTACCGTAGGTGAATATTACTATAGCAATAATCCGGACGGTATAAAGAATTCAGAAAATGGAAAAATCGTAGAACAAGAAAAAGTGTACATGAAAGATGTATATGTGGGTGGAGTTCCACAAATAGCCGGTACATTCGGAATTCGTTACTTCATCAACTATTGGTTCCTGGGAGCCAACCTGAACGGATTTGCACGCAATTACATTGAAGCAGCACCACTCCGCCGCTTGGCATCAAGTTACACTTCTGTCACACCGTATAACCAATATTACGATGCTTTCAAACAACTGACTACACAAGAGCGTTTCCCAGCAGCCTATACACTGGATTTATCTGTAGGAAAAATCTTTTATCTACCTGGAAAACAGTCTATCAACTTTAATCTTTCTCTAAACAACGTATTGAATAAAAAAGACATTTGTACTGGAGGATATGAACAAGGCCGTTTCGACCTTGAACATCCGGAACGCTTTGGAGGAAAATACTATTACATGCAGGGAATCAACTGCTTCTTGAATGTCAGCTACCGTTTTTAATCAATAACTTACATAAAACTCAGAATATATGAAACTCTTAAAAAATATCAGTCTGCCACTCATTGCTTCACTCGCTCTTTTTGCCTGTGAACGAGACTACGACGCTCCTCTCCTGACAGAACCTGAATATACAGGCCCGTCAGCTAATATTACGATTTCCGAACTTCGCACACAAACGGCTGCGGCTACTGAAGACACTCCGGTCATCATTTCGCAAGACCAGGTACTGAAAGCGGTAATCACCGGAAACGATGAATCGGGAAACATCTTCAAGAAAATCTACCTACAGGATGAAACGGGTGCCATTGAAATGGAAGTAGACCAAAGCAGTGTATACAATTACTACCCGGTAGGTCAGACAGTTTATGTAGACCTGAACGGACTGAGCATCTCCGTATATGGTGACGAACAGCAATTGGGTCACCCGCAAGGTTATTTATATCGAACTCCATGGGAAGATTTTGAGAAACACGTAAGTAAAGACGGATGGGCTAATCCCGAAAATGCAAAACCTCTTGTAATCGATGACATCAGCACCATCAATACAAACCCTGATGCATACAAATTCAAACTGATTCAATTTACTGGAGTAACTTTCCAAAACGGAGGAACTGGAATCTTCGCTCCTGAAAGCGGTTATGGTGAAGAAAACATTACCGACAGCCATGGAAATACACTCATGATTCGTACCAGCAACTATGCCAGCTTTGCTGGCAACAAACTGCCAACAGGAAAAGGTAACGTAACAGGTATTTTAGGACGATTCAGAGGTACATGGCAGCTCACGCTACGCACTGCCAGCGATGTCAGCGACTTTACTGGAAGCAGTGAAGAAGGTGGTAATGAAGGAGGAGAACAAACACCCAGCAGCGAAAAAGTGCTATTCCAGGAATCTTTTGGAACTCCTGAAAAGAGCGGGGACTACTGGCCTTACCTCAGCGATTATAAAGGATTTGACAATCCTGCCAGCATGTTTGAGAATACTTCGGAAGAAAAAGCCTCTGTTCGTATCGCCAGCAACCTTACCAATGTTTGGTTCCCAAGAAATAAGGACGTAGCTATTGCCATTAAAGGTATCAATGCACAAGGCAATACCTCTGCAACATTAGAATACCAGGTAGGCGCTAACGTATATAATGCTGGTGAGAAACAGGATTTGAACACACTGAAAGTCAAATGCAACGGACAAGAGTTGAGTATCCCGAGCAAAGAAGTTACAGGCGATGCCAAGCAAGGAAACACTCCTTTCAAGATGACTATCGAAAATGTCACAGTATCCGACAATACGACCTTGGAATTCTATTGCACAACTACTGACAACGCCTATGGATTGCGCCTATACAATGTAAAACTCTATGTTCCAGGTAGCAGCACCTCCGGTAACGAAGAAGGAACCACCATTGAACCCACACCCGAGCATTAATACCAAACAACAGAAGTTATGAATAAACGATTACTCATTTTCACTTTGTTCATCGCTTGTGTGTATACTCTCCGTCTGTCTGCACAAGACAGACTGGGAGTATATGCAGCCGCATTCTATAACTTGGAAAATCTTTGGGACACAATTGACGACCCCAACAATAAAGGTGACGATGATTTCACACCTGAAGGAAAATATGAATGGACTCAGTCCAAGTATGAACAAAAATTACAGAACATTGCCAAAGTGATTTCTCAGCTAGGAAAGGATTATTGCCCGGCTGGTCCTGCCATTATCGGCATTGCAGAAGTAGAAAACCGAAAGGTACTGGAAGACTTGACCCAAACAACTCCTATCGATGGAATGGGATATGAAATCGTACACTTTGAATCACCCGACCACAGAGGTATCGACGTAGCAGCATTATACAACCCAAAATTGTTTAAGCTAATTGACGCACGTACTTATCCCTTCCACAAACCGGATATGCCCAACTACAAGACCCGTGATATCTTGTTGGTAAGCGGTATCTTGGCAGGAGAACCCTTCCACCTGATTGTCAATCACTGGCCTTCACGCTACGGCGGTGCTGCCTCCTCTCCGCTAAGAGAATTTGCAGCCAGCATCGTGAAGCATATCGGTGATTCCATCCATGCACAGAATCCGGAAGCCAAGGTGCTGATTGTGGGTGACTTGAACGATGACCCATATAACAAAAGTTGCAGTGAGGTACTGGGTGCCAAAAAAGATATCAAGAAAGTAAAAGCTAACGGATATTACAATGCCACATGGAAACTATACGACCAAGGTATCGGCTCTCTTTGCTATCAGAATCAGTGGAATCTGTTCGATCAGCAGATAATATCCGGCAACCTTATTGGAAAAGACCGTACTACACTGAAGTTCTGGAAAAGCGAAGTATTCAACCGTCCTTTCCTTATCCAACAGGAAGGAAAATACAAAGGCTATCCGCTCCGAACCTTCTCTGGTACAACTTTCCAAAACGGTTTCAGTGACCATCTTCCTACTCTGACTTACTTTGTCAAGATAATGAAATAAAATATTTAACGTGAGTTCGATATAAAATTAGAAAATAGACAGTTGTCCGTCATTGACAAAGTTTACATCAATGGCGGGCTTCTTTTCAAAAAAGCAATATGCTGCTATAGCCGACAAAGAGTTGGCTATAAAGTTATTGAACGAACGATGTCTGGAGTGTTCTATCTGTGCAATGTTCTTCAGCTCGTCATTGACCGTCTCAATCAAGGCCCTTTTTCTGAGCAGAATCTTGTCGGCAATGCTCATCAGCGAGTTCTTCATATTGTTTTTAACTTTAGTGACAAGCTGAATGCCATCAAGGAAAAGGTTCTCGAACAGAGCTTGGCCAATATATCCTTTGTCTGCACATAGTTTTCCTTTGATGTTTTTCAGAAACTTACCCTGCTTCAAAGGCTCCCGGTCATCCACGTTTCCAGGAGTAAACATAAAATTGAGAATTTCCCCTTTGTCATTGATTATCAGATGTAGTTTGAATCCGAAGAACCATCCCATAGAACATTTTCCACGCTCGGCAAGTCCTTCAAATGTCTTATGAATAAGGATTCTTT
>ENA-ORNF01000071-ORNF01000071.1-human-gut-metagenome-genome-assembly--contig:-NODE-71-length-90781-cov-5.569418_pt1 | contig 90781 bp, 71 predicted proteins | sample MGYA00242110_ERZ509012 | MGnify/ENA primary metagenome ERZ509012 (study PRJEB26280, sample SAMEA2338714) | human gut metagenome | biome: human gut; feature: human-associated habitat; material: faeces... | reverse complement strand
ATATAATAATAATAGATATAAGAAAGTTGTTTGTGTATAAAACATTTACATCAGATTAATTATATCAATGAGTTTAGTTTTTAAAAAGGGAAACATAAATGCTTTTTACAATCGATAAAGAATCACTTTTAAACAGAATTAGAACTGTTGAAAAAATTACGGTTCAAAGAGGTATTCAACCTGTACTTTCAAACATTTTATTTGAAACTGAAGGTAATAATTTGAAATTGAGTGCTACAGATTTAGACATTTCAATTACAACAAAAACAACGGCAAGCGTTCAAGAAGAAGGTAAAATTACACTTCCTGCAAAGAAAATTTTCGAAATTGTTTCAAAATTACCCGATAAACCGATTGAATTTGCATTGAATACAGACAACAACATCGTCACAATTAAGTGCGGAAACTCGAAATTCGACGTAATCGGAATTTCAGCAGAAGAATTTCCGAATGTTATCCAAAACGAAGTTTCTGACGATGAAGCAATTATTATAGATACAAATCCCTTTATTAAATCAATTAAATACACTGTTTATGCTGCTGCAACATACCAAAACAGAAATGTAATCAGTGGTGTTTTCTGCCAAATTAATGAAGATAAACTTGAAATGGCAGCAACAGATGGAAACAGACTTACAAGAATATCTGAAAAAATTCAAAACGAAAAACACAAAGACGCAAAAATTGTTATTCCGTCAAAAACAGTTAACGAATTTTTGAGAGTTTCTTCAATTATCAGCGAGGATAAAGTTTACTTAATAGTTTCAGGTTCAAAAATTATCATCAAAACGAACAGTTACACGATTATTTCGAAACTTTTGGAAGGTCAATATCCTCAATATCAACAACTTATTCCGAAAACAACAGCAAACACTGTTAAAGTTAATAAAAACGAACTTTCAAACGCAATCGACAGAGTTGCGTGTATGATTAACGAAAGAACAAACGTTATTAAGTTTATTTTGCAAAACGGAAAAATGTATTTGAAATCGGAAACTCCTGATTCAGGTACATCAGAAGATGTTATCGAAACAGATTATACAGGCGATGAATTCAAAATTTCATTTAACTATAAATTTATCTCAGATTTTATCAAAATTATCGACTGCGAAAATGCAATTATCGGTTTGAACGGCAACCAATCGGCTGCAATTTTCAGACCTGATAACGATGATGATTATATCTGCCTCGTAATGCCTTTGAAAAATTAGGAAAAAGTTATGGAAATTAAAGTAAAATCACCTGCTTCAAGTGCAAATTTAGGCCCTTGTTTCGATTGTGCGGGAATTGCTTTGCCTTTGTATAATATCGTTAAAACTAAAAAAACAAATGACGGAAAAATAGTTGTTATTATTGACGAAAAAGGTGATGTAAGAAGATTTGAAGTTGATGAAAAAAATATAATTTTCCAATCTTTCAAAAAATTTCACGAAAAAATAAATACTCAAATGATTGGCTATGAAGTTAACGTTGAGACGGAAATTCCTATTGCAAGAGGGTTAGGAAGCAGTGCATCGGTTATTGCAGGTGCTTTAATTGGTGCAAATGAGTTGAATGGAAAACCTTTGAGCGAACACGATTTGATTAACATCGCCGCATCGATTGAAGGACACCCTGATAATACTACTCCAGCGTTGACGGGAGGATTTGTGGTGGCTTCGATTGAGGACGATGGCACTGTTTTGTATGAAAAAATAAAATGGTGCGATGATTGGAAAATCAGCGTTTGTATCCCTGATTATAAACTTTTGACGGAACTTGCACGTTCTGTTTTACCGAAGGAAATTAATTTTAAAGATGCGGTTTATAATATCCAAAAATCTGCTCAGTTGATTACTGCAATAACAAACGGCAATGAAGACATTATGAGAAGTGCTTTAAAGGATAGAATTCATCAACCGTATCGTGAAAAATTGATTCCCGGAATGGTTGATATAATTGAAAAACTTCGAGAAGAACAAAACGTCTTAGGCTGCGTATTGAGCGGTGCCGGACCGACACTTGCAGTAATAACCAAAGGTGATAATATAGATAATGTAAAACAAATCGTTCATAAAATTTGGTACGATTTGGACATAAAATATCAGATAATGACGTTCGACCCAACAAACCAAGGGGCGACGGTAATATAAGGAGAAAAACCATGAAAAAATCAGTAAAAGATTTAGGTGACGTTAAAGGAAAAAGAGCGTTAGTTAGAGTTGATATAAATGTTCCTTTAGACAAAGATAAAAATGTTACCGATGACACAAGAATTCAAGCAATCTTGCCGACAGTAAGATTTTTGCAAGAAAAAGGTGCTAAAATCATCTTGATGGCTCACCTTGGCAGACCTCAAAAATTAAAAGAAGGTCAAACATTGGCAGACTTGTCATTAGAACCTGTTGCAAAATATATGTCAAAAGTTTTGGGACAAGAAGTAAAATTTGTTAAATCACCTGTTGGTGAAGGTGCTGATAAAGAATTGGCAGATTTGCAAGACGGTCAAGTAGCATTGCTCGAAAACATTCGTTACTACAAGGCAGAAGAAGCAAAAGATGACGATATGACGTTTGCAGAAGAACTTGCAAAATTGGGCGATTTCTATGTAAACGACGCATTCGGTGCCGCTCACAGAAACCACACTTCAACAGCAAAAGTTGCAAAACTTTTATCACCTGCAGTTTCAGGTTTGTTGATGGAAAAAGAAATCAGATGCTTGTCACAAGCATTGGATAACCCGACAAGACCTTTCACGGCTGTTGTTGGTGGTGCAAAAGTTTCATCAAAAATCGGCGTTTTGGAAAACTTAATCGATAAAGTTGATAACCTCATCATCGGTGGTGGTATGGCTTATACTTTCGTTAAGGCTAATGGCGGCAAAATCGGTAACTCAATTTGCGAAGACGACCAAATGGAAGTTGCAAAAGCAATCGAAAAGAAAGCAGCAGATAAAGGCGTTAAATTGGTAATGGCAACTGACGTTTTAGTTACTGATGATTTCTCAGGCAACGGTACAAATAAAGTTGTTGATATTAAGAACATTCCTGACGGATTTGAAGGCGTTGATGCAGGTCCGGAATCACAAAAGGCATTCGAAGAAGTTATTAAAAATTCAAAAACAATTCTTATGAACGGTCCTGTAGGTGCATTTGAAACACCCGCATTCTCAGAAGGTACAAAAGCAATTTTGAAAGCAATCGTTGAAGCAACAAAGAACGGTGCAACTTCTGTAATTGGTGGTGGCGATTCAGTTTCAGCAGCTAAGAAATTCTGCAAAGCTGAAGACTTTACTCACGTTTCAACAGGCGGCGGTGCTTCACTCGAATTCATCGAAGGTAAGGTACTCCCAGGTGTTGCAGCACTCAACGATAAATAGAAATTGATATTCTAAATATTGAAAAAAGAAAACGCTCGGATTTTTTCGGGCGTTTTTTTATTGCGAAGGAACTTCGTTCCTGTCAGTTTGTGTTAGCATTGATATTTGACACTTTTGTTGATACAAGGACTTCGTCCCACTCAGAAGTAGGGTCGACTTTAGTTGACCAGAATTTTAATTTGTTCATTTACCGTCATTGCGAACGAAGTGAAGCAATCAAGTCACAAGGTTAAGTAAAGGTTAAAGTCGTATGTTTATTTTTAACCAAAAAAAAACAATCCAATAATACAGCAATAAAAAAACGGATTTTAAAATCCTTAAAATCCGTCTTTTTAAAAATTTAATTTGTCAAAAATTATGCTTTTTCTTTTTCTTGTTCTTGTTCTTGTTTTGCAATTTCTTCTTGAACGTTTACTTCTTTGCCTGATTGTCTTGCTTCTCTGAGTTCGTTAATTTTTTCAGGAGTAAGAACTTTGAGGTTAATTTGACCGTTTGTTTCTTTAGAAAGAGTTTGTTTTACGTCAATACCGTAGTCGTCATATTCTGAACCGATGTTGCCGTCAACGATTTGTTGTTGGAACCATTCGATGTGGTGTTGTGCTTTAATCGGGTATTCGGGGTGAACCTTCAACCAACTCATGTAAGATGAATTTCCTCTCGGCCAGTTACAATCACCACATTCTGCGATGAAGTTTTCTGTTGCGTTCGGGCCACCTTTTGATTTCGGGTGAATGTGTTCAATAGTTTGCATTGATTGTTTCAATAATGCTCTTGCAATGCCTTGTGAACTACCGTTTGCTTGACCGTAAGCCTTTCTAACTTCTGAAAAATCTTTAGGAATGTTCATTGCAGCGTCCATAACTTTTTCGTAAGTGATTGGATCTAAGTTGCCTTGTTGTTTAACCAATTTGTCTGTGAAATTTCTTCTGTTAATTTTACCGCTATCCAATTCTTCGATTTGTCTTGCGATTAATTTTGAAGTCGGGTTATTTTCGCCGTAAGTTGCTTTTACTGCAGCATCTGCTGCTTTTAATGAGTTGATGCAGTAATCTTGAGTTTTCTTTTGAAGACCGTTACCGATGGCATTTTTGGCTTGAGCCAAATCGTAACTCGGATTTTTGCGTGCTTCTTCTGCTGCGAGCATCATAACAACTCTTTGAGGAGTTCTGAAGAAGTCTTTGTCTGCTTCAATTTTGTTTGCTAATTTTTCGCCGTTGATGTTAGCGAATTCAGCGGCTTTAGCACCCATTTGGTTATTTCTAACCATTCTACCACCGCAGCAGCAGCAAGGTACATCGTCGATTTTCTTAGTGATAAAACCACCTGTGCTAACAGGGAAACCGCCAAATGAAACAGTTGCAGCCTGACCGCCTAAAAAATATGACTTCAAAGCTCCTTGTTCAGATACTTTTTGTTGAACTTCAGGTTTTTCTGAAGCAATAGGATTAGAAACTTTTTTATTTTCAACAGGTTTTGTTGAAATTACGTTAACTGAATTGATAGGAGCAATTGCCATTTTATACCACACTTTCAAACACACTACGGATTTTTTAAAACCCACACTGTTTTTTTAATGATACTCAATAAAATATTTTGCTAAAAAGTTGAAGATTGTTAAGAATGTGTTACAAAGTAAAAAATTTTTATTACAAAAAATATTGTAGAAAAAAATTTTGATATGCTAAAAATCTTGACAATTGTAAAAATATACTCGGTTTGAAAATTTTGAACACACATTTTGAGAATGTGGAATCTGAACCCATGATGGTTAAAACTCATATATACATTGCATTTTAGTCTTGTACCCTCACGAACCCTCGCCGTTTTAGACTTGTTATTTATAAATCAAACTACCAGTAATTTGATTTTGTATATTAGCATTGTATCGGACTTTTTTAGGCTTTTCAATATTTGCGTTAATCACTTTGGCAAAATTTTGCCAAGTTTGGGTACAATAATATTTTAAAGTGATTTTTGAGAGAATTTAAAGCCTAAAACCATTGATTTCTCGTTCAAATTAGCAAATATTTTATGAAGAAATGATAAAAAATTTCAATATTAACAAATTGAATTGAATAAATATTTATAGTAACATTATTCTATGAAAGATATGGAAATTTTTAATAAAGATGGGCATAAAATAATAAAAGGTGATGCTATTCAAGTTTTACAAACTATCCCTGATAACAGTATAGATTTGATTTTTGTTGACCCCCCTTATAATATTGGAAAGAATTTCAATGGACTAAAAGATAAATGGAATACTGATGAAGATTATTTAAATTGGTGTTATCAATGGATTGATTTATGTATTGCTAAATTAAGTAACACTGGTAGTATGTATATTATGACAGCAACGCAGTTCATGCCATATTTTGATATATATATAAGAAAAAAACTCTCCATACTTTCCCGTATTATATGGAATTATGATAGTTCTGGTGTACAAGCGAAAAAGTATTATGGTTCTTTATATGAACCTATTCTATTTTGTGTTAAAGACAAAAATAACTACACTTTTAATGCAAATGACATATTAGTAGAAGCAAAAACAGGTGCAAAACGAAAATTAATAGATTATAGAAAGGCAGTACCTACAGTATACAATTCTCATAAAGTTCCTGGAAATGTATGGAATTTTTCTCGTGTAAGGTATAGAATGGATGAATATGAAAATCACCCTTCTCAAAAACCTATAGCACTTCTTGAAAGAATTATAAAAGCAAGTTCAGATGAAAATGATATTGTTTTGGATCCTTTTTCTGGTACATTTACAACTTCGTATGTTGCAAAATCTTTAAAAAGAAAGAGTATTGGTATTGAAATACAAGAAGAGTATGTAAAAATCGGACTTAGAAGATTAGAAGTTTTAAATGAATATAATAATGTTCCTTTAGTAAAAGAACGAAGGACTTTTGAACAAAAGCAAAACAACCAACTTGTTTTGTTTGGAGGTTAAGATGGAAAACCATGCCTTTACAGAAGTAATATTTACTATTTTGAATGAATTTTTCCCTAATAATAGCGAATCTATATATAAGAATAGTGAATTATTGCATTATTTGAACATAAAAACTCGTTCAGCAAACAAAGAATCTAAATCAAGAGGTAGCTTTGCAAATTTATATGCAATCTATGTTTTACTTGAGGATTATATAATGAAAGGTTTTTTGAAAAATGGTAAGTATTCTAACTATGAAGGTGCTATATTTACAAATTTACTCAAACGACAAAGAGAAATGCCATTTGGTGGTAAGTTACAAAATCACGCATTAAATCATCGTTTAAATGAAGAATTTAAGAAGTTTTTCCCAAATTGTGATTATATTCCGATTTTAAGAGATTCTTCGACTAATAGATATTGGATAAATGAAAATTTAATAAAAGTATTGTCAAACAAAAAATATTATAACATTGCCGAAGCTGTTATTAAGATAATCGATAAATATGTTGAAACAAAACAGAAATCTTTTAATGATTTTATTGAAACCTGTTCAGTAATATGCAAAAGTAAGAACAAAGAAGTTGCAGAAAATTTTATTAGAAAACTTTTAGCCCCATATACTGATGCTCGCTTATTTGAAATTGTTAGTTTTTCGATTTTAAAATACTATTATAAATCTCAATTTATATATTTCGGTTTTTCATTGGATAATATTCAAAAGGAGTGTCTGCATTTGTATAAAACAGGAAGAACTAATGCAAATGACGGTGGCATTGATTTTGTTATGAAGCCATTGGGTAGATTTTTTCAAGTAACAGAAACCCTCGATTTTAAAAAATATTTTTTAGATATTGATAAAATTGAACGTTATCCTATTACTTTTGTTATCAAATCACAAGAATCTGAAGATATTCTAATAGACAAAATTAAAACTTGTGCCTTAAATAGTTATAGTATACTTGCTATTGTTGAAAGATACATGAATTGCATAGAAGAGATATTTAATATTCCTAAATTGCTATCAATATTTGATGATATTATTGAGCGGGGATATTTAGATAATGTGCTAAATGAAATAATATTACAAAGTAAAATTGAATTTAATTTTGATGAAGAATTTTGTGAAGAAGATATAGAAGTATAAATAAATTGATTAATTATATTTTATTCAGTTTTATTTTTCTACACAATAATTTTTCATTTTCAATAAATAGCTCAACAATAATAAGTCTTGGGTTATCTGCAATAATATCTACAATCATTTTCAAATGTTTTTCTTTATCGACCATATTTGTCTTAAAATCAGTAGAAGATATTGTACCTGCAAAATAGTCTGGAATCCTTACTATTTTATCAAAATCAAAACAACTGTCACCCTCTTTGCAAATGGCAAGTTTATTATTTTTAGGAATTTTGGTTTTATTAATTTGATGCATTGAAGAAGTATCAATATTGTATAAATCGAATAAAATTCCATTACAGTAGTTGCACATATCATCTCTATCGGATACCCAAATTGTACCATTTGTACGTTTTGTATATCTATATATAAAATTATTCACATAAGCAGCAAGAATAGAATTCCAAAAAATATTTGAATAAAGTTTTTTGTTAAAATTATTTTTTTCCGTTTCTTTTAGTAATAATTTCAACTTTTTTGCTATTTTAGGAACTTTTCTTAAACAAGTTTCATAGGTATTTTTTACTTGAAAGTTTATAAAATCCTTTTCATTAAAATTTTCACTTTTGTTTTTGTAAAATAGATTTTTATCATTAATGATAAATGCTATTGTAAAAAAGAATGGATTTTTTAACATATCAATAGTTGATTGATTTATTTTACTAACATTTTTTATATCTTTAGACATTACTTCATTAATTTTTTCTTGCAAAAAATTAAAATCTATATATGGAAATATGGTATAGACAAAACAATTATTAATTTTGTTTTTGGCATCTAAACAATAATCGCTAGCTATACACCATTTATTATTTTTAATGAAATTTTTGTAATAACACTTCCATAAATGTTTCGGTTCTTTCTCAAATATTGTATTTAAAAGACTAACAAAATTCTTTAATTCCCCAGTATTATTATTCATAGTTTCATTATAACACGCATACCAAGTTCTGATTATAATACTACCAACTTTTTATAAAATTTTACCGAGTTTAATTTTAATAAAAGCTTGCAAATCTTATGAAAAATTTTTATAAAAATTATATAAAATTTTCAAACTACCAGTTATTCAGAAAATTTTGATACTGCCCGAAATTCTTGAACTGACTGCAACAAAACCCAAACGGCTAAAAACCTTATATAGAGCCAAATTACAAAAAATTCTCAAACTGTCTGCAATTCCTAAACTACTAGAAAAAGTATACCTGAAAAGGCTTTTGAATACTAAAAAAGAGCCTTTTGAATTGGCTTTTTTGAAATATGGGGCGGGTGATGGGATTCGAACCCATGCATATCGGAACCACAATCCGAGGTCTTAACCGCTTGACGACACCCGCCATTACTGTTCTTATTCAATTATATCGTTGTTTTTTCAACACGCAAGAGTAAAACTCATTCTTCGTTAACTCTTGCGGGGGTTCGCATCCGTCAAATTATGCTCACTTTGTTCGCTGTATTTGTCGTAACGACACCCGCCATTACTGTTCTTATTCAATTTTTCACAAACAAGAGCAATCTGATTCTTCGCTAACTTGCAAGAACTCAAATTCTCTTGCCGTGTTTAAAGTATCGTCTAAAAATAACTTTTTGTCAATATTTTGATATTATGCTCGTGAAAAAACTTCCACGCCGACATCTGTGATGACATTTTCGTGGAAATATGCACAAGCCCCTATCATTGCTGCGTTGTCGGTGCAATATTTCATTGCAGGGATATAAACTTTATAGCCTTTTTCCTCAAACGCTTTAATTTTTTTTCTGATAGCGGAATTTGCTGCAACCCCGCCTGCCAAGACGACTTGCTTAATTCCGAATTTTTCGCAAGCATTGAAAGTTTTGTCTGCCAAAATGCTCGTGATATTTTCTCTGAAACTTGCCGCAACATCAGCCTTGTTGAAATCAGGATTTTCTGCCGAAAGTTTCTTCACCAACTGCAATACAGCCGTTTTTAAACCGGAAAAACTAAAATCGAATTCACCGACGTGAGCCTTTGTAAACTTATATGCATTAGGGTTTCCGTCCTCAGCAAGCCTGTCAAGATAAAGTCCTCCGGGGTATGGCAAGCCCAATAATCTTGCAACTTTATCGAACGCCTCACCTGCTGCATCATCAATTGTTTCGCCCAAAATTTCACTGTCAGAATAGTCGTTAACCCTGATAATTTGCGAGTGTCCGCCACTTACGAGCAATGCCATAAATGGTGGTTTCAAATCTGTGTCGATGTAATTTGCACAAACGTGAGCGTTCAAGTGATTTATCCCGATAAATGGCTTATCGTAAACCAACGCAAGTGTTTTTGCTGCATTCATTCCGACTAACAATGAACCAACAAGCCCTGGACCAACCGTAGAGGCAATCGCTGTAAGGTTTTCAGGCTTCATATTTGCTTCTTCAAGTGCTTTTGCAATAACTTCATTAACAGCCTCAAGGTGTTCTCTTGCAGCAACTTCGGGAACAACACCGCCAAATTGCATGTGAGTTTTAATTTGAGAAGCGACAATATTTGATAAAACTTCTCTGCCGTTTTTGACGATTGCACAAGCCGTTTCGTCGCAACTTGACTCTAGTGCTAAAATTATTGCGTCACCTTCGTTTTCGCCAATTCGAACTTCTTTATTTGTTAACGGTGTTTTTAAGATTTTTGTGTTCATTTCCGTATCTGCTTTCTAAAAAATCAATCGTTTCGAGATAATCTTCATACAATTTTTTCTTGCAACTTTCAGTTTCCATATTTGGTTTTGCAGTGCCGCAAACCCTGTTTATTGTTGAAAATCTTTGGCGTTCAATGTAAATTTTTTGCCTTTCTGCTTGCAATTTTTTGACTTGCTCAGGCGTCAAATTCGGATTGATAATGTCCGCCGAAATAGGTGTTGCGATTGATAGTAAAGTTATTATAACAAAAAATTTTTTCATAATTTCCCCAATTCATATTATCAGTGTATATTACCAGCATGCCGCCGTCAAATGTTTGTGTCTGTTTGTGAATTTTTTCATAAGGGTGGGGACGCAGTAATTTAGCAATAACGAATTTATCAGAAGAATGACTGGATTGATTCGCTACACTCGCAATGACATGGAATGATTGCATTTTTCCAAGTTGTAGGTTGGGTTTTAACCCAATATCGTAATTACTGTTATTCTGCGTGATTTATCCTAAAAAGAATATATTTTCGCAATCGTTTTATCCAAGATTCTTTGTTACACTCAAAATTACGGTATTATAAAAATCCAAGCGAGCACAAACTCGAAAAAGGCTCAGAATGACATAATTTGCTCACAGTCATATTGAGCATAGCGAAATATCTATTTCCTTGCTTTCATCAGATATTTCTTCGGTCTATACAAGACCTCAGAATGACGGCAAATGTATAGTCAAACCCAAACATTGACTTTCAAAAAGTAATAATTATAAAAAAAATATGTTGATTTCAGAGTTTATAAAATCGTTAAAAGGCTGTCGCCACTCAAAAGTTGCTATTAACACAAACGGAGCATACTGTCCCGATTGCGGTCAATTTGTAGTCGTAAAATGGTATCTTGTCCGTTGTTCTTGTTGTGGGGTGAAGCGAGTTGCCTATCTCGATTTGAACGACAATGTCAGACCTGCGGAAAAATTTTGCCCGAATTGTGGGGGAGTGCATACAGTCATTGAGGAGTTGGATAGAATTAATTTTGTCGATATAAACTTTGCAGTTCACAAGCGTGAGGTCATTGAGCCGGTAATCGCAAAGGCTTCGACCCAAGTTTGGACTGACCCCGACGATACCGAAGAACAGGCTTTGTTGGGGTTGAAATCGGCATAATTAATTAAAAAAATCAAAAAAGTCAGGCTTGAGGGGGGATTTTAATTATTTTTTAACAATGTTTTTTATCCTGAAAAACATTGCCACGAGAGATTTTTGCTATTTTTTCCAAAAATAAAATGTCAAAATTGAATTAAAAAATTAATATTTAGTTAAAGAAATCAGGTTCGTCCCAAAACGGTGCTATAACAATAATGTAAGAAATGAAAGAGCAATGCTCAAGGAGGAATTATGAGATTCGGTATTATAGAAAGAGAACCTGAAATGTTATTTGATAGTTTCCGCAACAATTTGGAAAGATTGGTCAGAGACAATTATGCACAAGGTTTCCGTCCTTGCTGCGAAATTAAGGAAAACGAAAAAGAATACAAAGTAAAATTCATGCTTCCGGGAATGAGCAAAGAAGACATCAACGTTGAACTTGCAGACAACGTATTGACGGTTAAAGCAGAATTCAAGAAGGAAGAATCGCCGGAAGATGAAGTTTTGCATGTATCAGAATTTACATACGGCAACTATGAAAAATCAATCAGATTTGAACAAGAAATCGATGATGAAAAGTCAACGAGTGAGTACAAAAACGGTATTTTGCACATCACATTGGCAAAAAAACAAGAAACTAAAAAAGACACTGTAAAGAAAATTTCAGTAAAATAATTCTTCATTCAATAATCCTTTTTTCACATTTAGGCAAGACAACGCTCCCCACTGAGGAGCGTTTTTTTTATCAAAATATTACTCATTAAATCGAAATTTATCTAACATATTTTTGAAAAATAGATAAAACAACCCCCCGACTTGATATACACGCTTTAGGGAAAAAGTTCAATCAAGTCTAAGGGTGTTGTGACTGTAAAAATGTAAAATTTGTATGAGATACTATATATTATAACCATAATATCTTGTATTAAAAACTATGTCAAGCGATATTAACAAACTGGTGATTTGACAAAAAAAAGAGATTATATAATAATAAAAACGTTATGGTAAACGAATATACAGCACATCAAAAAAAAGAAAACGAAAAATTAGCCGCATATCATTGCCCGAGATACGAAGAATTGCCGAAAATTGATGTTTATATGGATCAGTTAATCGGTATTCTTGAGGAATATCTTACCCCTTTTGAAATTCCTGGGGAAGAAAAGACCATCACGGCGACAATGGTTAATAACTATGTCAAACAGAAGGTTATTGCACCGCCAAAAAACAAAAAATATTCGAAAAGCCACATTGTTTATTTGGTCGTAATCGGTGTGTTGAAGAACGTTTTGAGTATTTCGGATATCGGAAATCTCATCAAAATGCAAACGAGACAATATTCTTTGAGCAGAGCGTATAATTTCTTTGCGGAAGAATTGGAGAGCGTTTTGAATGTAACGTTTGGTGCGAGAGATTTTGCGGAAGCGAACAGCAAAAAGGAACGCACAAACCTGTCAAAACTCGTCCGCTCGGCACTTTTATCGTTTGCGAATAATGTTTATGTTAAGAAAAATATTTATTATATGCTTCAAGACCAGCAAAGAAAAGTCGAAAAGGTTGAAAAAGCCGAAACTGAAAAGTAAGTTGTATTTTTTGTGCCAAGGGCATCAAAAATTTGTTATAATGAAAATACAGGGACGGAGTTTTAATGAAAAAGACGAATTACGATTATTTTAAGGTTTCAGGCAAGAGCAGTTTTCCGAAAGAATTATACCATTACACGTCACCAAAGGCGTTGAAGGGTATTTTGAAAAGCAATCACCTTTGGTTTTCGAATATTTATTTTCTCAACGATAAAAGTGAGATGAAATATACATATTCATTGATTATGGAACTTTTGTCGCAGATAAAAGAGTTCCTTGTCCCTGAATTTTACGAAAAAATTTTGGCACGGGCAGAATATATGACCTGCAATTCTTATTTTGACGAGGAAAGTGAAATTTTTGCACGTCTCGAATTTTATGTTTTTTGTCTTTCTACCGAAAAAAATTGTTTGAGTCTTTGGAATAATTACACGAAAACAGCCGACAAAACAGGCTATGGCATAACTTTTTCAACCGAAAAACTCAAGGACAGTGTCGAGGCGAAAGGTTACGAATTTTCAGCATTTGCAAGGGTTTGTTACGAAAAAGAAAAACAAAACAAAATGTTGACCGATACGATTTTGAACTTTAACCAAAAGTTTAAAGAAGCCAAAAATGGCAAGGAAAAACAGGTTATTTTGTGGGATATTATCGATAATTTCAAGATTTATAGCGTATTTTTAAAACACCCTGCGTTCGTTGCAGAGAATGAATTTCGGATTGTTTTGGGTATAAGAAGTCATTCGCACAATGAGGTTTGCGAATTTGAAATTCAAAACGGTATTTTTGTTCCTCATATTGAGCATGAATTGCCCGATACAGAGACTTCGACGACGATTAAAGAGATTATGATTTCGCCGACTTGTGATAAGGAACTTGCGGTTTATAGCGTTAGAAAACTTGCAAACGCAACAAAACACTACTTCGTTCCGATAACGGTTTCTGATATTCCGCTTCGAACTCAGGCAAATTAGGCATAAACAAAATTTGAAAATTTAGAACGCAAAAATCATTCTTACTAAACCTAAAATAACCGTTTCGATTATTTGTAAAACAATAAATGCCACGATGGGTGAAAAATCAATGCCTGAAATCGGCGGCACAATTTTTCTGCAAGGGAGAAAGAAGAAATCGCAAAATTGTCTGATAAATCTAAACGGTTGATTGTACCAGTTGATGTTGGGCAACCACGTCAAAAGGCAACCTACGACCAAAATGAAATAAGTTGCGTTGAAAAGATTTAATATCGTTTTGTAAATGGTAATGCCCAAAATTTTCTCCTTAAATAAAAAACTGTCGCCCCTGATTGGCGGCGACAGTTTTTAAAAAATAACTATGATGTTTTGGAAGTGTTCATGCAATCGCAGTTTGCTCTGTCGGCAGGAATACTTTCAATTAAAGTTACCAACATCTTTTTAAGATTGTCAATGTTTTCATTGAAGATTTTGCAAACTTGTTGGTGTGTAACAGGTTCAACGTCACCTTCCAAACCGCAGTCGTGGTCAGTGATAAGAGCGATTGTTACAGGACACATATCAAGTTCTTTAACAAGATGAACTTCAGGGAACTGAGTCATACTTGCAACTTCCCAACCTTGTCTTGTGAAGAATTGAGATTCTGCTTTTGTTGAGAAACGAGGACCGTTGATAGTAACAACTGTGCCTGTTTCGTGAACTTTGATGCCGTTTTTGTGAGCAGCATCAATTGCCAATTTACGCAACTCAGGGCAGTAAGGATTAGCAGCACTTGCGTGAATTACTTTCGGGCCTTCGAAGAAAGTGCTTTTACGTCCATCTGTCCAATCAACGAATTGGTCAGGAACAACGAATGAACCAGGTTCAACGTGTTTTTGGAAACTACCTGCAGCACAAGGAGAAATAACTCTTTCGCAACCCAAAGATTTCAATGCCCAAACGTTTGCTCTGTAATTTACCAAGTGGGGTGGAAATCTGTGGTCGAGACCGTGACGAGGCAAAAATGCTACCTTGTGAGGTCCGATAGTTCCGATTGTAATAGTGTCACTCGGTTTGCCGTAAGGAGTTTCCATGTTGATTTCTTCAACTTCTTGTCCTGCAAAGAAAGAATAGAAACCTGTTCCGCCAATAATACCGATTGTTGCTTTTTTTTCATTTGCTTCCATTAAAATAGTCCTTTCTTAATGATAGTTGAATGATTATGGAAGATGATAACATAAGCAAAAAACTTATACAATCCTTTTTTAGGATAATAAACTAAAAGCATAAAAAAAGACTCGAACTTTCGAGTCTTTTTGTTTTGAAAAATTGTGATTAATTTCCACGAATACGTTTCGAATCGCCTGACAAGTCATTTTGGTCAGTTGTAACGTTTTTCAAATCTTGAGATAACAAGTATTCACGTTCGAATGACCAGTCATAGTCTGTATCAGAAGAATCATCGTACATAGGAACGATAACACGTCCGTCTTTCATCAACCGAATTTTCAAACGGTCAGGATTAACGACATTGCTACCTTCATCAGCGGAAGTAGCGATGTTTCGACCACCTTCACCGTTTACGTCAACTGTGATATCAATGTGATCTTCACCATCCGGCCATTGTTTGGGCAAATCCCACCAAATCATACCGTCGTTAGAACGGAATGTCGGGTTATCAGATGACGTACCTTCGCCGTAACCGCCCATAAGAATCATTTTTGAACCGATTGCTTTTTGCAAATCGCCACCGTTGTTACTCAAATCCGGCCAGAAGTTTGACGAGTTAACGACACCGTTTTCGTTCATAACTGCTGAAACTGCGTTTTGCATCGTGTTCATTGCTTTTTTGTAAAGGAATTTTTCTTTATTTTGCGTTGTTTTGCTGATAATAGGAATCAATAACATTGTTAAAATACCAACAATCGCAAGACAGACCAAAACTTCTGCCATTGTCATTGCTTTTTTCTTTGTTTTCATATTATTTCCTGTTTTCTTCTTTACACCTTCTGCCATGATATAATACCACAAAATTTGGATTATTAAACATGTTTTTACAAAAACATGAATAAAAAATTACAATTTACTTGATATAATTTTTTTAGGTGTATATAATCAAAGAGAAAAGTTTTTCAAAAAGTAGAGGAAAAATCATGAAAAAAGATATTCATCCGGATTACAAAAAGACAGTTATCAAATGTGTATGCGGAAACGAAATTGAAACCGGTTCAATTCAAGACAATCTTACGGTTGAAATTTGCAACCACTGTCACCCGTTCTACACAGGTAACCAAAAAATCGTTGACACAGAAGGACGTGTTGAAAGATTCAAAAAACGTTACCAACAAAAATAAGTGTTGTAAGAAAGCCGCATAGCGGTTTTTCAAAGATACCCGCACCTCTAAGGCGGGTATTTGCGTATAAAAGAGGTTACAATGTCAAATCACAAGGTCACTCCGCAGGTCAAAATTATCTCCAAGCCCGAAAATATGCTCCAAACAATTTATACGGCTTGCAGAACTTGTTATTCTGCTGATTCTCCGATTAATATTAACGAGAGCGAAAGTGCTAACGACCCTGAAAAGGCCTTAAAATTAGTTAAAAGGGTCATTTCATCAGGTCATTACAGCACAATCGAACACATTCAGGTTTCATACGCTATTAGTGGAATTTCACGGGCATGTTCGCACCAATTTGTGAGACACAGATTGATGTCATTTTCGCAAAAATCGCAACGTTATGTTCAGGAAAAAGACCAATTTGATTACATTGTACCCACTTCTGTCGCAAAGGACGAAGAACTTGCGAAGAAGTACGATGATTTCATGGCAGCGACGACGAAGTTTTACATCGAAATGACGGAAAAGGGCATCAAACCTGAAGATGCGAGAATGATTTTGCCCAACGCAACAGCGACGTCAATGGTTGCAAGTTTAAATTTGCGAGAATTAATTCACCTTTCGAATTTGAGACTTTGCACGAGAGCACAAGCTGAAATCAGGACTATGGTAAAGATGATGTGTGATGAACTCATCAAAACAGAACCGTGGCTTAAGGAATATTTAGTACCGAAATGTGAAAAAATAGGCTTTTGTGACGAAGATAAATCTTGCGGACGAAAGGCAAAAAGAGGACTTGATTAATGGAAGAAATGCTCGATAAAATCAAAAAGATTGAAGAAAAATATACCGAATTGGGTGAAATTTTAAGCAAGCCCGAAGTAATCCAAGATTACAACAAATTTCGTGACCTTTCTAAGCAAAGAAAGTCAATGGAAGAAACCGTAGAACTTTATCACCAATGGCAAGAGGCTAAAAAGGCAATCGACGACGGCGAAGAAATGCTTCACGGTGAAACCGATGAGGAGATGAGAGGCTTTTTGAAGGCTGAGATTGCTGAAAATGAAAAGAAGATTGAAGAATATTCCGAAAAGATGAAGGTTCTTTTGCTGCCCCGTGACCCGATGGACGATAAGGACATTATGCTTGAAATCAGAGGTTCAGCAGGTGGTGACGAAGCGAACATTTTCGCAGGCGACTTGATGAGAATGTATATGAGATACGCTGATAAAATGGGCTGGAAGACAGAAGTTTTGTCAAAGACAGAATCCGAAATGGGCGGTGTATCGGAAGTTATTATCTCTATTAAGGGTGATAGCATTTATAGAAGATTGAAATACGAATCAGGAGTACACAGAGTTCAAAGAGTTCCTGAAACGGAATCTCAAGGCAGAGTGCACACTTCGACAGCAACAGTTGCGGTAATGCCTGAAGTTGACGATGTTGAAGTCGAAATTCGTCCGGAAGATATAGAAATGTCGACGGCACGATCCGGTGGTGCAGGCGGACAAAATGTAAACAAGGTTGAAACGGCTGCAAGACTTTATCACAAACCGACAGGAATTATGATTTTCTGTACGGAAGAACGTTCACAGTTGCAAAACAAAGAGCGTGCAATGCAGATTTTGAAGGCTAAATTGTACGATTTGGAACGCCAAAAGCAAATGCAGGAGATTACGGACTTGAGACGTTCACAAGTCGGTACCGGTGACCGTTCGGAACGTATTAGAACTTACAATTTCCCTCAAGGAAGATTGACTGACCACAGAATTAATCACAACCTCAACGTTTGGACGGTTATTGACGGCGATTTGGACGAGTTGATTGACTTGCTCATGGAACATGACCAAAAGTTGAAGTTAGAAAAACTTGCAGAGATTGAAGAATAATGGCTGAATTTAAACATTTTCCCGTAATGGCAAAAGAGGCGACAGATGCACTTTGTCTTGAGAGCGGAAAAGTTTATGTTGATGCAACTTTAGGCGGCGGCGGATATTCAGCGATTATTGCGAAAAAGATTTTGCCTGACGGTAAATTGTTCTCATTTGATGTTGACAACGATGCTATTAAGGCTGCAAGCGAACGTTTGCAAGAGTTTGCCAATGTTAAGATTATCAAGGATAGTCACGTTAATATTTGTGAACACCTTGATGAAATGGGCGTTAAAAAGATAACCGGTGGTGTTGTTTATGACTTTGGGGCATCGTTTTATCAGTTGACGAACGGAGAACGAGGCTTTTCGTTTCAAAAAGATGCACCGTTGGATATGAGATTTAATCAAGATGCTGATTTTTCGGCTTATGATGTCGTAAATGGCTATCGTGAGGACGATTTGGTCAGAATTTTCAGTGAATATGGGGAAGAAAGATTTTCGAAAAGAATTGCAAAAGCGATTGTCGAAACGAGGAGAAAATCGTCGATTGAGACGACGAGCGAACTTTCGGATTTGATAATTAATTCAACCCCGAGGATAAAGAGCAAAATCCACCCTGCAACGAGGGTTTTTCAAGCAATTCGCATTGAGGTTAATGGAGAACTTGAGAACATAAAAGATACATTAAGAAATATTCTGCCCGTTTTGGAAATAGGTGCTATAATTTCGGCAGTAACATTTCATTCTGCGGAAGATAGGATTGTGAAAAATTTTTTCCGAGACAATTCGGCGAGATTTCATGAAGGCGGAAAGTTGGAAATCTTGACGAAAAAGCCTTTGACTGCATCGGAGGAGGAGTTAAAGGTCAATCCACCGTCACGTTCGGCGAAATTAAGATTTGCAAAAGTTATTAAGTAAGGAGCAGATTTTGACACCTGAAGAATACGAAAGAAAGCAACCAAAACATACCCTTTCGAAACTCAATAAATCGCTTTGTCGATTGCTTGCGGTGATAATGATTGTAATGTTTTTGAGTTATTATGTTACAACACTTTTGCAGGTTCGTTTATCGAAATTGAGCAGTGAGACGATTAAACTTAATAATGAAAATATCGAACTTCAAAACAAGATGGATAATTTGATGTCGTATCATAATGTGGAAAGCCTTGTAAAGCAGCACGGCAACCTCGATACGGCGACTGAAGTTATTGAAATGGGGGAAGAATTGCCCGTAAGCAATAAACCCGTCAAAAAGAAAAACTTCTATCCGAATTATTATAGATGGTCATTGGGTTTTTAGGATAAGTTCGAAAAATTTTTGCTTTGATTAAGATAGATTAACTTTTCACCCGATTTTACGCATTGTGCTATGATTACAGGGGTTAGCCCAACGGGGATTTTTACTGCGAAAGCAAAAATAATGGCAAATAATAATAATAACTTAGACAGAATGAAAATGTTTAATAATCGACTAAGGTGGTTGAAGATTATCTTCACTGTTTTTGCAGCACTTTTGGCGATTTATTTGTTTGGGGTGCAAATTCTTGATATTAAACATTATGCGAAGAAAGCCAAGGCTCAACGTATTGCGAAAAAATTCATCATGCGTGGCTCGATTTTGGATAGAAATGGTATAAAACTTGCATCTGACCAACTTTCTTATAACGTTTACGTTCATAGACAATATATGGATCATACTCCCGAGGAAATTGCACAAAAAATCGCTAAATACCTTGGTATGACTGAGTCTGAAGTTGTATCGATTATCAAAAATAATCCTAATAATATCATTCTTTTGAAAAAAGACATTGACCGTCCGACTGTTGAAAATATGCGTAAATTAGGACTTCGGGAAATTAGTACGGATAGAAAAAATTGCCGTGTATATCCTCAAGACACAATGGCAGCACACATTTTGGGCTATTATAATGCTGATGCGGACGTTGCTGCGGGCGTTGAGTTTACGATGAAAAAGGAACTTGAAAAAGTTGATAAAGACATCGTGATTGAGACGACTCGTGGGGGCGATGTTATTTACGATTTCAAAACTGACCCTGAAAAAATCACTTCTCCGACAATCGGTAAAACGGTTACATTGACTATCGATTCGGCTATTCAACACGTTTGCGAAAGCGAACTTTTGAAAATGATTATGGAAAAACAAGCCTTAAGAGGTGCGGTAATTGTTATGAATCCGAACAATGGCGAAATCTTGGGCTATGCGGTATATCCTACATATAACCCGAACGACTTCAAGGCGGCAACATATACACAACTTAAAAACTGGACGCTTTCAGACGTATTCCCCCCTGGGTCAACATTTAAGGTTTTGACGGTTGCATCTGCTGTTGCGAATGGCAAAATCCATAGAGATTCAACGGTTTGTGACTCAGGACGGGTTGAAATCGGCGGCTGGACAATTTCAAACTACGACTACCACAAATTCCCTTACCCTGGGGATATCAATATGGAATATTTGTTCCAACACTCAAGTAACGTCGGCAGTTTGAAGGTTGCACTTTTGATGACACCGAGAGAATTTTATAACAGTTTGTATAAGTTCGGTATCGGTCAAAAAACGGGAATTGACCTTCCGGGGGAATCGACGGGTCTTTTGCCGAAACCTGAAACTTGGGATATGTCAAGACATGCCTCAATGGGTTATGGCTACGGTGCTTCGGTTACTTGCATACAAATGATTTCCGCTATTGCAGCAATCGCAAACGATGGTTTGAAAGTTACTCCTCACGTCGTTAAATATCCCGAAGAAGAACTTCCTAAACACGTTAAAAAAGTTCGTGTAATGCAACCTGAACAGGCACGACTTGTAACTGAATTTTTGACAAAAAGTACCTCAAGAACGAAGTTGCCGTTGAATTTGTCAAATTATCAAGTTGCCTCAAAAACAGGTACATCAAGAAAAACAATGGAAGGTGCAAAGGGTTATACCGACAAACTTTACACCTCGGCAATCGGCTATATGCCAGCATCTGACCCGCAAGTTGTTATCTATGTCGTAGTCGACTCCGCAAAAGGATGGGAGATTTGGGGTTCAACCGTTGCCGTTCCTGTCTTTGCGGAAGTTGCAAAACAAGTAGCAAGAATTTTGAACCTTAAGAGTGATAAGTACCCGGGTTCAGGCTTTAAGGCTTGCACAAGACCTTTGCCCGACTTGGAAGCGGAAAGACTTGAAATTGAAGCGGAACAAAAAGCTTTGCACAAGTTTTCACTTTTCCCACAAAGCGACAAAAAGAAAAATACAAAAAATATAAAAAATCAAAAAAAATCATTCTTTGGATTTGATAAAAACACAAAAAAAACACAAAAGGCTCAAAACGCCAAAAAGCCCGCAAATAACGGCAAAATCAATCGCAAAAAGAAAAATTGAAAGAGTAGGATATGTTATTAAGCAAATTAATTTCGGGAATAAAAAATTCCGAAGGCATAAATTTTAAAGAAACAGAAGTCACGGGAATTTCCTATAACTCAAAGACCACGCAGAAAGGCGACATTTTCGTATGTTTGGTTGGCGAAAATTCTGACGGGCATAACTTTGCCAAAATGGCGATAGATAACGGTGCTGTTGCACTTATGGTCGAAAGAAAATTGGATTTTGATATTCCACAAATCAAAGTTGAATCAACTCGTCATCAAATTGCGGATTTGGCGGCAACTTTTTATGATTACCCGTCCAAAATCATTAATATGATTGGTGTTACGGGAACAAATGGCAAGACGACCGTAACTCATCTTTTGCAAAAAATCTTTGAGGCTAATAATGAAAAATGCGGTCTCATCGGCACTTTGGGCTTCAAGTTCAAAAGTACAGACAATTATGCCGAAGCGAAACACACCACTCCGCAAGCACCTGAGTTTCAACATTTACTCAAACGTGCTGTTGACGCTGGGATTAACACAATTTCGGCTGAGGTTAGTTCACATTCGTTGGAACAAAATCGTGTTGGCGGAACGGTATGGAATACGGCAGTTTTGACCAATTTGACCCAAGACCACCTCGATTACCATATTACGATGAATAATTATTTTGAGGCGAAGGCAATTTTGTTTCGGGGTTTGGAAAAAGGTGCAACGGCTGTAATTAACGCCGATGACGAGTATGCTGAAAGATTTATCGAGGCAGTTCCTGAAGGTGTGAAGATTGTGACTTACGGAGTCAAGAAAGATGCTGATTTCAAGGCAAAAGACATAAGTTTTTCAATGCACGGTGCAAAATATACACTTTGTTTTGAAAATGTTGAAAAGCCGGTCGACTTGCAGTTGAACGGAATGTTCAGTGTTTACAATACTTTGGCGGCTATTGCAACTGCAAAATCAAACGGTGTCGACATCGATACCATTGTTAAAGTTTTAGAAGAAACAAAAGGCGTTGCAGGTAGATTTGAAGCGGTTCATAAGCACCCGCTTGTGATTGTCGATTACGCTCATACTCCCGACGGTTTGGAAAATGTTCTTAAAGCGGCAGCAGAGTTGAAAAAAGACGATGCAAGATTGATTTGTCTTTTCGGTTGCGGTGGGGACAGAGATGCGACGAAACGTCCGAAAATGGGCAAAATTGCTGATGAAAAGGCAGATATCATCGTGGTAACTTCCGATAACCCAAGAAGTGAAGACCCCGATTTGATTATTTCGGACATTATGGCAGGAATTCAGACAGTGAACCCGAAACGAGTATTTGTTGAACCGGATAGAGGTAAGGCAATCGAAATGCTCAAAAAAATCGCAAACCCCAATGATATCGTGATGATTGCGGGTAAGGGTCACGAAGATTACCAAATTTTGAAAGACAAGACGATTCACTTTGATGACAGAGAAGAAGTCAGAAAAGTGTTTGAAAGTGAGGAATAGTAATGAAATTAACTGTTTTAGGTCCTGGGTGTTGGGGACTTACACTTGCAAAATTATTAGCCCCAAACTTCGACAGAGTATGCGTTTGGGGACGTAAACAAGATATTTCCGACGAACTTCGCAACGAAAAAAAGACGACGAAGCCCGTCACGGTTGAATTAGACCCCAAAACGGAAATTTCATCAGACTTAAAAGAGGCAATTTCCGATGCGGATTATATCCTTATGGTTATTGCGACTTCGGGGATTAGAGCGGTTTCGAAGCAGATTGCGGAAGTTGGACTTCGTGATGAACAAATTTTGGTCAACACCTCGAAAGGCTTGGAATTGCCCTCGTTGATGAGAATGTCTGAGGTTATAAAGCAAGAATTGCCGAATGTTTCGCCTGTAATTTTGTCAGGCCCGACCCTTGCAAAAGAAGTCTTGATGGGCTTGCCGACGGCGGCTTCAGTGGCTTGTGAGGATATGAATAAGGCTTTGAAGGCACAAAAACAGTTGAATGTTGCCGGAAAATTCAGACTTTATGCAAATGCTGATGTCATCGGGGTTGAACTTGGCGGAAGTTTGAAAAACGTTATCGCTATTGCTTCTGGCTTTGCCGGAGAAATGGGTCTCGGCGATAATGCCCGTGGTGCTTTGCTTACAAGAGGTATGGCAGAGGTCGTCCGTGTGAGTGTTGCTTTGGGTGCAAAACCTGAAACCCTTTATGGATTGTCGGGTATGGGCGATTTGATTGCAACCTGCTCAAGCCCTTTGAGCCGAAATTATACGGTCGGCTCGATGCTTGGCAAAGGCAAAAAAATTGACGATATTTTGAAAGAATTGGGTTCGGTTGCAGAAGGGGTAAAAACTTCAAAAGCGGTTTGTGAACTTGCTAAAAAATTGGGCATTGAAACACCTGTTTCAAACGCAATCTACGAGGCTGTTTACACGGATATTACCCCGAAAGAAATTCTTGAAAAATTAATGAATAGAAAATTGAAACGGGAAGAAGAAAGATAAATTTTTCGCCTCAAAAAGCAAAAATCCGAAGGCAAAAGACAAATTATTTTCAAAACAAAAGGGCTTAACGCCCCGAAAAACCTATAAAAACAATAAGTGGTCGGCTTAAACCGACCATTTTTCTTGCGAATTTTGTTCCCACATTGCCTTGTCGTTAACTGTCATAATTCGTGAGCGGCACGACCAACCACACAAAATTCATTCTCATCTAACTATTAATTTTTGCCCTAAACAATCGCCGATTGTCTATTCTCTTTGGGCAATAGATATTCTACCACAAAAATTAACCGTTGACAATCAAATTCAATTTTTCTTGTACCGGTTCTGCTTCGAATAAATCTCCGACTGAACATTCGAGTGCATCGCACAATCTGTCCATATTTTCATAAGAAGGTTGCGTTCTGCCGCTTGCCCAAGAATATACAGTTTGTTGCGGAAGGTTCAAAACTTTTGCAAGTTTATACAAACTCCAGCCTTTTTTCATTTTTACAACTTCTTTGATTTTAATTTTCATTATTTTCTCTCCGAAAATATTCAACACTTACATAGTATATTATACTGTTGTAACAAAAATTAATATACCGTTTTGGTCAAAATTACACTTTTTAGAGGAAAAAAAAGAGGTGCTATGTTGCACCTCAAGGAATTTTTGTTTAGAAATCTATTTGTCTTTTCCTTCAAACATATTTGAAATAATTGATTTATATTTCTCAAAAACGGTGTTACGCTTGATTTTAGCGGTTTGGCTAAGCATACCGTTCGCCATCGTGAAGTTTTCGTTGATGACTTCGAATTGTTTGATTTGTTCGAAGGATTTGAGGCTCTTTTTCGATTTAATGTGAGTTGCGATTTCTTTTTTGATAAGTTCGTGCAAAGTTTCATTTTTAATCGAAAGATTTTTGCCTGATTTCATATCTTTTGCAAGGATACCGCACTTTTGGAGAGCTTCTTCTGAAGGAACAACCAACGCTCCGATTGATGATTGGTCTTGTCCAACGAGCATAATTTGGTCGATGTATGGACTTTCAAGGCATGCCTCTTCAATCGGCACAGGTTCTACGTTTTCACCGTTTGAAAGTACGATTGTTTCCTTCATTCTTCCAACCAAAACGAGGTTGTTATCTGCCGTCAACCAGCCGATATCGCCAGTATTGAACCAACCGTCTTCCGTCAAAACAGCCTTCGTTGCTTCTTCGTCTTTGTAATAGCCCTTCATAACTTGGAAACCACGAACGTGAACGACACCTTTTTGGAAAATTCCGAGTTCTTCTTTTGTTTCCATATCCAAAATCTTGACTTCCGTTGCCATGAGCGGTTTTCCGCAGCAACCTAGGAAGTTCGGGTCGCCAACGTTTCTAAGTGTCAAAACGGGAGCAGTTTCGGTCAAACCATAGCCTTCTCTAAGGTTTACGCCGATTGCATCATAGAAAAGTTGGTCTTTCATTGAAAGTGCACCGCCACCTGAAATTGATGCTCTGAAATTAACACCAGCATTATCTTTAATTTTTTTATACAAAGTGTTTGTAAACAAGACGTGGAGTGGTTTTAAGAACGAACGTACAAATCTGTGATAAAGGCTTGAGAGTTTGTGATAGCCGTTCTTTTTGTTCGTAATTCTTCTTTCGCTATACATTTTGTGGATTTTGTAATTGATACTGAGTTTTACCGCAAAGTCAAATAAGCCGTACAAAAGCGGTGATTTTTGTTTCAATTTTTGGAAAATTCCCAATCTCAACGCTTCCCAAATTCTCGGAACGGACATCATTGTATCGACGTCATATTTTGTCAAATCGTTCTTCAAGCCCGTTAAAGTCGTAAAATGCAAATGGCAGCCACTCATAAAGAAATAGAGTTGAACAATGTGTTCATAAGCGTGCCAAACGGGGAGAATTTGCAAAGTATTTTCACCTACTTTTGACATAAATCCGACTTCGACAGAAGGAATTTGTGCCAAAATATTTTGGTGTGTAAGAGCAACACCCTTCGGATTGCCAGTTGTGCCTGACGTGTAAAGCATTACGCAAAATTCGTCGATATTTTGTTCGGGCTTAACAAATTCGTGATTTTTTCCGATTTCAAGTACGTCGTCAAAGTAATAAACAGGGCATTTTACACCTGAAATATCGTCTTTATCAGATTTAAACATCAAAATTACAAATTTCAAATCATATTTATCCAAATAAGGCTTCAAACCGTTGAGTAACTTGCCGTCACGAAGGATAAGACCTTTCGATTCGCTGTGTTTAATGATGTAATCAAGTTCTGTTACAGGGGCATTTGAACCTCTGAGGGTACAAACTGCACCAGTTCTCATCGTACCTTGTTCGCAAATACACCAGCGACCGTTATTTTCCGTGAAAATTCCGACGAAATCGCCTTTTTTAACTCCGAAAAATTGCAATGCTGCTGCAAATGCCGAAATTTGTTCTTCAACTTGGTTAAAATTCATACTTATGTTGCAATAAGTATCAGTAATTGCAGGCAATTCGCCGTGTTTTGAAATACAATCCTTAAAATAATCATTCAAGGAGGTTTGTTCTGATAAAAATTTTACAACTTTTCTTTTTCCCGATAAAAATTTTCTTTTTAAAAATATTCTTCTGCGACGTTCTTGTCTTTCGTTGCTCATAAATACACCTTTCATACCTATGAGAGTAATTATACAAGAACATAAAAACTATATCAAGTAATTATCAAAACTACATGCTAAAAAAGGAAAATCTTCATAACTTCCTGAAAATAACCGTTTCCGAATATGTAAATTTTTTATTTTTTCCTTTGAAAAAACTTAAAATTAAAATTGAAGGGTAAAAGATTACGTTTTTTTTTCATTTTTTTTGAGGAATTTTCGAGGAGAGAAATGAGTTGAAAATCGGAAAAATCGAAGTGTCTTTTTAACTCAGAAATGTACTTGCTGAGGTGTTTTTCGGCTATTTTCATTCTATCGGGTTTATTTAACGTTTTTAAATCGTACAACATTATTCTCCCTCACAAACAAAAAATATCACTCTTTTTTCCCGAAAACATTACCTAAAAGGAGTATCGGGTAAAAATCATTTTGGCAATCAAAATCCTGATTTTCACAAGAATTGATTGAAGTTGAAAAAACATAATATTTATAATATATTTAAGTCAAAACGAACTAATAAAAGGAAAAAAATATGACAAGACCAATGAATATTCCGGAAAAAATCCTCGCTGCTCACGCAGGCTTGGACGAAGTAAGACCCGGACAACTCATAACCGCAAAGTTAGATATCACGCTTGCTAACGACATCACTGGCCCTGTTGCAATTAGAGAATTCAAGAAAATCGGTTGCAAAAAAGTTTTTGATAAGTCAAGATGCGTTTTCGTTCCCGACCACTTTGTTCCGAACAAGGACATCAAGTCGGCTGAACAAGTTAAGATGATTAGAGAATTTGCGAAAGAACAAGAACTTGAAAACTTCTTTGAAGTTGGCAGAATGGGTATTGAACACGCACTTTTGCCCGAAGCAGGCATTGTAACGGCAGGCGATTTGATTATCGGTGCTGACTCACACACTTGCACATACGGTGCATTGGGTGCATTTGCTACCGGTGTCGGCTCAACAGACCTTGCTTGCGGCATGGCATCTGGAGAAACTTGGTTCAAAGTTCCAGAAACAATCAAAGTTGAATTCAACGGCAAACTCAACAAATGGGTTTCCGCAAAAGATTTGATTTTGCACTTAATCGGTGATATCGGCGTTGACGGTGCATTGTACCAAGCACTTGAAGTTGGCGGCAACGTTATCGAAGAAATGGATATGGACGGCAGATTTACCTTCTGCAACATGGCTATCGAAGCAGGTGCAAAGACAGGTATCATCGCTGCTGACGACAAAACGGAAGCATACCTCAAAGGTCGTTCACGCAGACCGTACACAATTTATAAGAGTGATGAAGGTGCTGAATACTCAAGAGTTATCAAATACGATTGTGCAGACATCGAACCGACGGTTGCATTCCCTCACTTGCCCGAAAATACTAAACCGATTTCTCAAGTCGGCGACATAAAAATCGACCAATCAGTAATCGGAAGTTGCACAAACGGCAGACTTTCAGACTTGAAGGTTGCGGCTGAAATCTTAGAAGGTCATAAGGTTCACCCCGATGTAAGATTGATTGTTTTCCCCGGAACTCAAAAAATATACCTCGAAGCAATCGAAAAAGGCTATATTCAAACAATCATTAAAGCGGGCGGTGCTGTTTCAACACCGACTTGCGGACCTTGCTTAGGCGGACACGCAGGCATCTTGGCAGCAGGCGAAAGAGCAATTTCTACAACAAACAGAAACTTCGTCGGCAGAATGGGTCACGTTGATAGTGAAGTTTACCTTGCATCTCCTGCAATCGCAGCAGCAAGTGCAATTTTGGGTAAAATCGCATCTCCGGACAGCCTCTAATCGTAAAAGCAAATCAATTATTAAAAAAATCCCGACTCAACATCGGGGTTTTTTTATTGTAACTATAAAACTCCAACCTCACTATCGGTTTACGTCTTGCAAGTTAAAAACCTTGTAGCAAAAGTTTAAAGCCTCAATATAATTGTTTTCGTTGGTACTGCCCGTGACAAGTAATCTATAAAATTTTATTCACAAAAAAGCACCTATATTTCAAGGTGCTTTTTATTTTTGGTCTTACAAATCTTTACAGAAAATGCAATTATTTTGTAATGATATTCCACGTTGTATTTTGGACATGTTCGACAGTATCTTTCGGTGTAACTTTTTTCATTTGTTTAAGATACAAAGCCATTTCATCTTGGATTGACAAGACGTTATCCTTGTCGTTCGGTGATGAGAGCCAAATTGCGTTATCTTCAGTTAAACCAGTTGTTTCTTTAAATCCGTGTGAGCCTGCAATTCTGAACGAATTCATGACCACTCTGATAGGTTCTTTCATTGTTTTCAAGTCTTGACCATTGATTGTTGCTTTGACGACACGTTGACCTTCTGGTTTTGTGAGGTCGAAGGTATAGTCAACGCCGAAGAAAGTATCTGTTCCGTGGAGAGACGCATCAGGTCTGAGTTTCGGGTTACCATTTTCGTCAATCATCAAGTTGTTTGCAATCTTATTCATCCAAGCATAAAGTTGTTCAGGGGTCATATCGACCATACAAATAAGGTTATTGCTGAATCTATATAACAAAGAAAGATTCAAAATCGAGACTGTGTCGCCATCTTGCGGAGTAAATTCGATTTTTTGGTCGCTGTTTAATTGGAGACAAGGGCTTGAAACAGAAACGGTTGCACCTTTTTGTTTAGGGTCTTGCCAACTTGCCCAAATTTGTACTTTGTGGATTAAATTTGCTACTTCTGTTTGTTTTACGAGCAAATCTTCGTTTGTTTTATTTTTTGTTTCAGAAGCAACTTTGTTCCAGCCGCCAGTGAATTTGCCCAAAGGTCTTTCAGCCCAAGCGATTGTTTCTTTGTACCAAGGAGTTACTGCTTGTTCAAGTTTTTTGTCATTTTTGTAATCAGCCAAATTTGCGGGTGTTGAAGAAACATTGCATTTTGAAATTTTATGTTTTCTATCGAAGTTAATCGTGAAAATGCTTTTTGTTACTGCTGTTCCGCCACCGTTTACGATATAAACTTCTTTACCATCTTTGTTTTTAATTTTTTCAATATTTTGTTGGTGATCGTGTCCGTAAATATACAAATCAACGTCTTTTGAGCCTTTAACGCCCGAGATGATTTGAGATTCCATTGAGAAACCTTCAACGACGGTGTTTGTGTCGTTTGACTTGCCGCTGTGAGCAGAAACGATTATTACGTCAGCGAGGTTGTCTTTTTTTATTTTTTCGACCCACTTGTTGATTTCATTTTCCAAAAGTCCTTCGGGATTGTCGAGGCTGCGGAATTGTTCATTTGGGTAATTGCACGCTCTGTCCCAGTTTTCGTTGTTTGCGTTGCCAAATCCGATAACCGCTACACGAACTTTTTTGTTTTTATCAAAGTTGATTGTTTTGATGATGTAAGGTTGATAGAAAGGTTGACCTTTTTTTGCGGCAACTCCTCTTTCGTTGACTCCATCTTCTTTCAAAACAATGTTTGCACCGAGTGTGGCAATTCCTGCATTGTTAGCATAATTAAGTTGTGGGTTGCGTTGGTTTGTAGTGTAGTTGAACTCGTGGTTTCCCATAACCCAAGCATCATATTTTATATACTTAAGTGCCGTTAACATTGGATTTTCTTTTTCGGTTTTTTGGGTCAAGGCAAATTGCGAAACGAGTGTGCCTTGAAGCAAATCGCCGTTATCAATCAAGATAATTTTATCCTCGCCAAACTTGTCTCTTTCTTGCTTAACAACCGTTGCAACTTTGAGCATAGAGTTCGGAACGGGTTTTTGCGTGGAAGCATCTTTTGCTGTCGCACGACCGTGCATATCTGTTGTTGAAAGAACTTCGAACTGGTACACCTTTGCAAGTGCAGCAGAGCAAGACATTCCGAACATTGCAGATATCAACAATGACAGTGTCAAAAATTTTTTCATAAACATTCTCCTAATAACAACTTAAAATTCACTAAAATTCACTAAAAGTCCATATCTCTTAGTTTATAGTACAGGAAAATTACACAAAAAAGCAATATTATTTTCAAAAAGATTTAGTTTTGTAATCATTGAATTTTGTCCGTCAGTGTATAAAATATTTTTGTAAAACCAACAAGGATAAAGTATGAAAAAAGCACCGATAGTCGAAATAATTTTGGTAATATTAGCGTCGTTATTGTATTTTGCGGCAAATTTGCAACGTGTTGCAGTCCCTGGGGCGGTATTTACTTTGTTGCAAAACGACCTTCAAACCACCGCTCAAAGCATTGCATCTTTGGGCTCATATTTTATGTACGTTTATGCCGCAAGCCAACTGGTCATCGGCATTTTAATTGCAAGATACGGCGGATTTAAAGTTATAACTTTAGGTTCAATTTTGTTTTTTGCCGGAAGTTTGCTTTTTCCTGTCGCACAAACCTTGCCGCTATTGTATTTCAGTAGAGTTTTAATCGGCGTCGGTTCGGCAAGTTTCTATCTCTCTTTGATTGCAGAAACAAAAAAAATCGTTCCTCATAAAAATTTCGGCGTAATCCTCTCAATCGTCCTGTTGGTCGGATTTTTGGGCGGAATTGTTGCAAACGCTCCGCTTGTTGTTTGTATCGATAAATTGGGCTGGAGAGAAACTTTTTGGATTACAGGTGTCGCAACTGCAGTGATTGCAATACTTTTTATAGCGATAAGCAAATTTGCGGACAAAGAACCTGAGGACAAAACCGTAAAATTCGATTTTTCGACGTTCAAAAGCGTATTCTCCGATAGAAGAAACAATGTTCTTTATACCTTTTCGTTCATAAATTATGGTCTTTACTACGTTATTCAAACTGTTATCGGGAAAAAATTTCTTGAAGATTTTTGTATGATAACAAACATAAAAGCGGCGACAGTTTTGTCTGTTATGGGGGCATTGTATGCTTTTGCCGGGTCAATCATCGCAATTATGAGCAAGGCTGCGGTTTCAAGAAGGGTTATTTTCTTGAAAATCGCCTCGTTCAACACGTTTTTCAGTTTCGCAATAATTTTGGCTTGTCTTTTTGTAGATTTTAAAGACCCGATTATTCCGAGTTTGCTGTTTTGTTCACTGTCGTTTTGGGGAAGCCTTTCTCCTTTGCTCGTACCGCTTTTGCACGATATTAACAATCCCAAAATCGCAGGTACGGCAGTTAGTATTTTGACTTGTGGATTTTGCGTAACTGTGGGTATTTTGGGCAATGTTGTCGGATTTTGCCTCGACTTGTTCAGAAATCATCAGACTCTCAACCTTCCGATGTTCCACGGAAACGGTGCATACATTGCGATTTTCTCATTCGGATTAATGCTTGCGGTGATTGCACTTATCAATGTTTTCAAAATCGAAGAAAGCCAAAAAACGAAGCGTATTTTGGCACACTTGAGATATCTTGAAAACGTTCAACTCGAACGTGAAGGAAAGATTGAAGATTTGAGACATCATTCGTATCATATTTAGTGATTAATATTGAAAATATCGGTCAAAATCCACATCATCAAAGCAACAGAGGAGTTTGTAAACTTCATCGTCTTCGTCCATACGTTGAAAATTATATTCATCGAATTTCCACAATTTGGGACTGTTTCCGATAACACGAACGATTTCTTTGTCGTATAAAATTTTGAGTTTTTGTTTAACAATTTCAGTTGGCATTTTGAGCATTTTTGATAATTCGACAGCCGAAACACCCTCTTCGTGAGAGGTTTTTTCGGGGGTTAAGAACATTAGTTCCATTCCGACTTTTTTCAGGTCAGAATCATCTAATGTGCTTTGATATTGATATTCTTCTTCTTCGTAGTCCATTTTGATATCTCAAAACCCATACTGACACAGTTTATAATATCGTGAATATCGGTTTAGTTCCATCATCTGAATATTTGATTGTTAAGAAAATTATAAATTGTTTTTAAAATATTTAATAAAAGGTGACAAAATACTTTAAAAAAAGCAAAAAAATGCGTATAATATACTTATATGTTAAAGGATGATACTTGCAATTTTGAAACGGCAGCAGAAATACTAAAAACCTTGAACTTTACTATTGACAAGGATTTTAGCGAAAAAGCAGATGCATTATTTGCAGAATGGGAAAATGTTGTCGGGGAAAAGTTGGCAAGATATTCGAGACCAAAAAAACTTACAGAGGACGGAATTTTAATAGTAAGTTGCAAAAATTCCGTCGTTGGAAGCGAACTTTTTAATTCAAGAATAAAAATCAATTCAATCTTGAAAAAAAAGGCAAAAGAAAATCAGATAGATTTTTTCAAGTTTATTAAAATCACATACGGATAAGGAAAAAGAATGATAAATCAAAGACGACAAGGTTTTACATTGGCAGAAGCGTTGATTACGCTTGTAGTTATGAGTTTGATTCTTGCAGCGACAATGCCTATTGTCAGAACTGCATCAAACCAACCGGCAGAAGCACCGTGGAAATATATTGTTCGAGGTAATCTTATCAACAATAATGCGGTTTATACGGCGTCAGAAAACAATGCACTTGCTGTTGCTGGTGATAACAAAATCCCTTACGATGACGGTATTAGCGAAGGAGACTTGCCAACAATTTTTGCAAGTCAAATTAACCCGAAAATTTCAATTGTAACGCAACCGGCAAAGAGTTCAAACCCTGTAATTTCAAGACATTTGCTTGATTTTTATGAAAAAAATGGAACAAACAAACATAAATCCATCGGTAAAATTTCATTTGACCGAAACTTTAACCTTGCGATAGGTACAAACGCACTTGATACGACGGTTAGAGATGCTACGGCGAATGTTGCTGCCCCGACAGATGCGAACGGCTGGTATAAACTCGGTTCAAACGCAAAAGGTGCTGCAAACACCGCAGTTGGTCAATATTCAATGGGCGGCACAGACAGATTGATTTTGAAAGATACCGATGGAAGTTACAGAATTTTAGAAGGTACGGAAAATTCCTCGTTGGGTGCATTTTCATTGCAACACATCTCAACAGGAAGTTACAACGTAGCACTTGGTTCATACGCAATGCAATTCAGCAAATCCGGTGATGCAAACGTTGCAATCGGTTCGAGCAGTATGGGTAAGGCTGATGGTACAGGAAACGTTGCAATAGGTGTTAATGCACTTTTAGGTAGCAATACTGTTTCGACAGAAGGCAACACGCTTGGCAAAGTTCAAGGAAACGTTGCAATCGGTTATAACGCTCTTCGTGCAGCACATAACGAATATACAGGAAGTACGACAAATACTAACGGTAGTTATAACGTCAGTATCGGTGCAAATACGATGGCATTGATTGCATCAGGTAAAGAAAACGTTGCAATTGGTAACAACGCCATGAAAAATTATGGTGCAGAAAGTTCGTCAAATGTCGTAATAGGAGGTGGAAACGCAGGAAGTACGTCCAGCAACAAATGTACACATAATACAGTTTTGGGTTATTCCGCAATGCCGGCAATTACAAATGGGACGTCAAATGTAGCAATTGGTTTTGCTTCTTTATATTCAACAACATCTGGATATAATAATATCGCTATTGGAAATAGTGCATTACAAAGTAATACAACAGGAATCGGGAATATTGCTATTGGTTCTTCAGTTGCTGCAACAGGAAATGGAAGTAATAAACTTTATATTGGCGGTTTTGTTAATGGTAATGCTGTTCAACATACAGGAACAAACGCTTTGCTTTATGGAGATATGGCAAATAGAACTTTAGATGTCAATGGTAGATTGACTATCAACGGTGAAGCATACATTAAAAATTCATCAGGAGTTTCAAGTAAAATTGTTACTTATGATGACTTGACAAGATTAACATATACCGTCTATGGAATGACAGGAAATCTCTCTGTTCCTGCTCCTGCAGGTTTGTTTTCAGATATTCGTTTGAAAAATGTTTCAGGCGATAACACGGCTGGTTTGAAGGAAATTTCTCAACTTAAGGTTAAAAACTTCACATATAAAAATGATAAGAAAAAGACACCACATGTCGGCGTAATTGCACAAGATTTGAAAAAAGTATTTCCGAACAGCGTTTTCCAAGATGGTTTTTCGAAATACTTGAAAATTAGTCGTGAAGAAATCTTTTGGGCTTGTGTCAACGCAATAAAAGAATTGAACGAAAAAGTTCAAGATATCGTTGCGAAAATCGCAGGACTTGATGAAAAAATTAAGATTTTGGAATCAAAAAATAAAATGTACGAAGAAAAAATCACAAATCTTGAACACAAAAACAAATTGTACGAAGAACGCTTGCAAGCGATTGAGTTTCAAATTGCTAAACAACTCGAAAGTAGTTCAAAAGTCCAAAACAAGTTGGAAGATGTAAAGGCTGAATAATGCGTCTTGACAAGTTTTTGAAGGTATCAAGATTAATAAAACGAAGAACAGTGGCAAACGATGTGTCCGAACAAGGAAGGATTTCTGTCAACGGACAACCCGCAAAACCTGCAAAACAACTTAAAGTTGGCGATAAAATTACAATCGCTTACGCTGGCGGAGAAACAACGGTCGAGATTTTGATAGTCCCAACAGGAAATGTCTCGGTTCAAGAAGCCCCTTCACTTTATAAAATCATAAGTGACTTTCGAAGCGAAAAATAATTATTTTAACAACGGCGGTAACTCCGCCGTTTTTCGTTTGTGAAAGCCCCGCAACTTGTCATTGCGAACGAAGTGCAGCAATCCAGTATATCAGCGGTAATTGAATAAAGTCCGGACTGCACGCTATCGCTGGCAGTGACAAGGAATCGAAAACGATTTATAGAAATAGATTCTTCGGGATAAATTCTTCCGAATGACAGCAAAGAATTATAAGCAGATTCAAACAGAACGAAGCTACTTGCCATGTCAGCGAATGATGAAACATAAAAAAGAGGATTTTCAAAACAGAAAAATCCTCTTTTTTCGATAAATACAAAAATTATTTTTATATTTCTGCTACGGAGATTGCCGTTACTCCAACATTTCTGGCAGAATCCATAACCTTAACCATTGCACCGTTGGTTGTTTCATCGCTTGTTTGAATGATTACGCCGTCGGTATTGGTTTTAGCGAGTTCCTTAATAGTCGATTCAAGTTTATCTACAGGAACTTCTTCGTCGTTGATATAGAATTTGTCCTCATCGTCAATCATAACAGTGACGGTCTTTTTATCCTGTTCCTGTTCTTGTTGTTGCTCAACATTATCAGGAACGATGAGAGATAAGCCTTGTTGGTCTAACAATGGAGCAATTACCATCATTATGATTAAAAGTACAAGGAAAATATCTGTCAACGGGGTGATATTGATTTCGTTAAATACTTTTCTTTTTGCCATTATTCCTCCCAATCCGTATTAGAAAAATCGGATTTTGAAGATTTTTGAACGGCGGGTCTTTCAGCGTAAGGTCTATCGCCACCGACTGATTGTTGGTCAGAAACGTTTGTTACGTTGATTTGCACGGTTTCTTCAGAAACAGGCATATCCGCCATGTTGTCGTTATTTTGTTGTTGTGGGCGTTCTAAATCTTTTTGTTCTTTTTTGCTCAACGGTTCGCCAGCAACCGTCAATTTTTCGTAATCAGCGTCCTTGGCAGCACGCATAACTTGCATAATGTCACGGCTTTTCGCTGCCGTATCTGCTTTTACAAGAACTTCAGCCTTCTTAAGAGAAGGTTTCAAGTCAACGAGTGCTTGAGTTAATTCATCAAGCGTAATCGCCTGACCGTTCAGGTACATATCCCCGTCCTTTGTAATCGCAACGGTGGCTGATTTTTCTTCAACTGTCAATCCGCTGTTGATTTCAGGTACGTTGATGTTCGCATTGTCTGATTGGAAAGTCGGAGCAACAACCATCATGATGATTAAAAGAACAAGGAAAATATCTGTCAACGGAGTAATGTTAATCTCCGAGAACACAGCCCTTTTCTTTGAATTTGTTGTTTTAATTGCCATTGGTCTTGTCCGTTAAATTAGAGTGCTACGTTTTGTTGAAAACCTGCATTTGCTTCTTCTTCAGAATCAGCGAATGAAAGGAATAACAATTTGATAAGTTGGAAGTCGTCGTCATATCTTGCAACTTTTGATTGGAAATAGTTGTAAAGAATAACTGCAACGATAGCAACGCCCAAACCGAATGCAGTAGCAATCAATGCAGAACCGATACCGTATGCAACTGCTGCTGATTGGTTTCCTGCTTGTGCCAAATCTTGGAATGTATACAAAATTCTAACAACTGTACCGAACAAACCTAAGAACGGACAAACACCGCCGATTGTAGCAAGGATTGTTAAGTGATGTTCAAGTTTTCTTGATGCAAGTGCTGCTGCGATATCGAATGAACGAGAGAATCCTTTCTTTTGTTCTGAGAAAATTCTTACTGCTTCTTCAACAACTTCGCCTGTAACACCGCCCATTTGCTGGCTGATGTCATTAGCACCTTCTAAATTATTTTTAGCAAGTTCTTTTTGGAGTCTGGGGATGTATGAAACAACATCTCTTTTGTTTTTATTGAAAAACACAAAACGGTTAATAGCAACCGCTAAGGTCAAAATTGAGCAAATCAAAATCGGTAAAAGTACCGGCCAGTCCATTTGAATTGAATGTAATAAAAGTTCCATTTTTTATTTCCTCTTTCTGTATTTATCGTTTATCTTCTTGTTGCACCAAATACGTTGTAATCGAACGTAAATTGGATATCTACTGAATTTTCTCTGTATTCGGCAGGTAACGGTCTAAACGGTGCAGTCAATTTTACTGCGTTCAATGCCGCTCTATCAGCCGATTGTAAACCAGATGATTTCGAAACGCTTACGCCTAAAAGTCTACCGTCACGGGCAATCGTGAATAACAAGACTACACGTCTGCTTTCTTCCCCTTTCGGAGGATCCCAGTTACGCTTGATTCTTTGTTGCAAATCACGCATATAAGGACCGAAATCAGGTTCTCTGATTGCATCAATACCAGGGCGTCCGTTCGGATTTCCAGGTCCGGGGTTGCCGTAGTTGCCATGTCCTGAACCTCTTCCAACACCAGTGCCTGTTCCGACTCCTGAGCCACCTTTTCTTGAGCCGGAACCTGTTCCGCCAACTTTGCTACCTGAGCCATTTGTTGGTGCAAAACTCAAACCTGAGCCTTTGCCTGAACCTGAACCGCCAACATTTTTGCCGCCATTGCCAGTGCCGGTAGGTCTCGCAATCGGACCGGTGCCAGCAGGTGTACCAATGTTCGGAATTTTTGTCTTCGGTACGGGGATAACAAAGTTGCTCTTCGGTTTGTCTGTTGTTCTCGGAGCAACGGGTTTGATTCCCGGACGAGGTGCAGGTGTCGGTGCTTTAACTCTTGCAGGTGCTGATTCTGTCTTTGCTTTGTTTCCGAACAATGATTTTTTCGGTTGTTGAACTTTCTTTTTAGGTGCAGCAGGTGCGGGTGCTTGTGCTGCTTTTGGTTTTTGTTTTACAGTAGGGCTGCCGCCACCTTGTTTCGGCATAGAAACAGGGCGTTTCGGGTCATGCTTTCCGCCTGCTCTTGAGTTTTTATCTGCACGAAATCTCGTATTTTTGTTAATCGGTGTTTGTTCTTTATCAACCAGAACAAACTCGATGTCTTTCGGTTTCGCTTCAGGCTTGTTGAAAACGACAAAAGATATGCCGAGCAAACCTGCGATAAAAATAAATAACCATACCAAAAGAACCGCAAGGGGGTGAATTGCGGTTGATACCATAATTGATTTACCTAATGATTCTTTTGGATCTGCTTTAAAAACTGCAGGAATTTTGTAGTTGTTTGTTTCCTGCTCATCTGATTCTACGTATTTTCCTAAGATTGACATAATTACTCTATAAGTTATCTACACAATTTATAATAGTTTAACAGAAACTGTAAAACTTGCAAAATTGCTTAACTTACTTAACATTTAATTAGCCGAGTTTACGGTGACTGGTTGGTCAATAGTAATTTCAACAGTAGAATTTGCAGGAATTTCGACGTCTGTACCTTTTGTCCACAAAGATTTTGCAATGCCGATGCCGCCGCCGATGGCAGTACCTAATGCAGCACCTTTACCGACTGAGCCACCTGAGATTGCACCGCCGACAAGACCAGCCAATGCACCAGCACCAGCACCTAATGCTGTATCTTTAACATATGTTTTTGCGGTATCTTTTGCTGTTCCTGCGACCAAAATGCCTGTGCCGTCTGTTGTTTTAATCATTGCAGAGATAGGAATTACGTTTCCGTAAGGTGTTACAATTTGAGTAAATCTTACTTGCAACTGACCGTTGATGCCTGCGTGGTTACCTTTTTTAGCAAGGGTTACATTTCCTTGGAGTGTGCTTCCTGCTGGAGCAATAAGGATATTGTTATAATAAAAATTGCTTGCCAAAACAGCAGTAACTGCTTGACCTAATGATGCTGTTTCTGAACTCAAAGTTGACATTGTTGTAATGTTAACGCTTGTGCCAGCAGGAACAACAACTACGCTACCTTTCAAAGGTTGATTGGCAGTCGGAGTGTATGGAACTTGTTGATATTGTTGATATTGGGGATTAACGACAGGTGTAGCAGCCGTGACAGAGAAATTGCTTCCTGCAAGGGTCGGCAATACTGTCATTGAAAGTGCAATCATCAAAGCCGTAACTTTATTTTTTTTCATAACCTAATCTCCTCTTTTTTTACTCACAATATTATAAAGAATTTTTAATTTATTTTCAAATCTTTTTGAATTATTACGAAATATTCATCTCCGGTTTTGAGATGGGTATGTTTTCCAAAACCGTAAATGTTAAGAGGTTGGAGTTGCAAAATTGGATCCCATCCTTCATTATAGTGTGCAACAGTCTTGTAATAAGCCGGTTTCGTCTGTTTGCCACCGATGTAATCATTTCTATCACCAGCGATATGTCCGTCGATATAATAAGTTCTCGAGTATGAAAGTTCTCCATCTGGTGTAACAATTTTGTTAAGTCTTATTTTAATCGAAGCATCTTGACCTTGAACAGGTTCCCGAATATCCTCTACAACGCCGTAAACATGCGAGTTTTTTGGGAATACCAGAAACTCATCAATAAACATATCCGTGACGTTGATAAATTCACATTCATCGCCAATATCGTTCGCAAATGTGTTTATCCCACGAAGATTTACAACTCTTAATAATGTTCCGGCTTTAATGATTATGGGCTTTTCTGGAATTGTTTCATCAGGATAATACCTGTCGAACGTCACTGCTCCGACTTGCAAACCTAAAAATATTAATAATATTGAAAGAAAATATCTCATATATTTTATAATAATAAAATTTTTAAAAAAATACATAATATGACTATATTAAATTTTTAAATTTTTTGTATAATAATTTTAGGAAGAAAAAATGAATTTGTAATGAGAACTTCCTCAACCAATATAGGATTAGAAATATTATCAATAATATCAGCATACGATTTAAGATTTATTACACTAGATAAAGCATTAGAAATGATTAAAAAAGTAATTAATACAATAAACAAATTAGTAAAATGGAATGGACATTTATATAATTGGTACAACATAAAAACACTAGAACCATTGAAACCAGAATATGTATCAACAGTTGACAGCGGAAATTTCATTGGATATTTGTATGTGTTAAGAAATTTTTTAATAACTAAAAAATTAGATGATGGTTTATTAAAAAATGTTGAACAAATTATAAATAACACAAACTTTAGCTATTTATATGAAGAAAAGCAAAGATTATTTTCAATAGGATTTGATATATCAAGCAATAAATTAAGCGATTCATATTATGATTTTTTAGCATCTGAAGCTAGACAAGCCAGCTTTATAGCAATAGCAAAAAAAGATATAAAATATAAACACTGGATTAATTTAAGTAGAACATTAACATCACAAAATGGATATAAAGGGCTGATATCATGGTCAGGTACAGCATTTGAATACACAATGCCAAATTTGGTAATGGAGATACCAGAAGGAAGTTTAATAGATGAAGCGTGCAAGTTTGCTAGAAGATGTCAAATAGAATACGCAAATAAAAATAATGTACCATGGGGAATATCTGAATCAGCATATTCTTTAAAAGACCTACAAGGAAACTACCAGTATAAAGCTTTTGGTATTCCAATGTTAGGACTAAAAAGAGGATTAGAAGAAGAATTAGTTATTAGTCCATATGCAACAATTTTATTTTTAGAATACGATATAAGCCTAGTCGTTGAAAATTTAAAAGAAATTGAAAAATATAATATGAGATCTAAATATGGTTTTTATGATGCATTGGATTTTACAAGAGAAAGAATAAATGCAAGAAAAAAATATGAACCAGTAAAAACGTATATGGCACATCATCAAGGCTTAATTCTAAATACAATAAATAACATATTAAACAAAGACATACTAAGAAAAAGATTTATGAAAAATCCAGAAATAGAGTCAATAAAAATTTTGTTAAACGAAAGAATGCCAGACACAGTAGTATTGTCAAAAGAAAAGAGAAACAATGTAAGCAAAGGAAAATATGTAAGCATATATGATGATAAGGAAACTGTATATTTATCAGATGAAAAATATGATAGGTATAATGCAATATCAAGTGACGATTATACTAATGTTATAGATATCCATGGAAGAGGGTATAGTAAGTTAAACAATATTCAGATAAATAGATTTAGAAATAGAATAGATTGTGATGAAGGAATAGGTGTATATTTTAAAAATTTACAAACAAAAAAAATATGGAGCAGTTTTGAAAGTGATAAAGTTATATTCTCACAAGGAAAAGAAGAATTTATAAAACAAGAAGAAAATATAGAAACGAAAGTTAAAGTATTTTTAGCACCAGACGAATCAGCAGAAATAAGACAAATAAATTTAAAAAATACAGGAATTTTAAAAGGAACAATAGAAACTTATTTTTTCGTAGAACCAATATTATCAAACATTCAAGATGACATTGCACATCCAGCATACAACAACATGTTTTTAAAATTTAACTATTTAGCAGATGAGAAAATTTTGCTATGTTCAAGGAAAATAAATGATAAAGAAATATATTTAGGGATAAAGATAATTACAAGCGAAAACCAAGAGTTAGAGTTCGAACTTGAAAAAGAAAAATTTATTGGGCGTAATAGTAAAATTCCAAAAGCAATATTAGATTCAAGTAAATTCTCAAATGAAGAAATAGAAACGGTAGAACCAATAATAGCTTTTAGAACTAAGACAGAAATAGAACCACAAAAAGAAGAAAAAATAAATTGCATTATGCATGTATCAGAAGAAAAAGATGAAATCATAAAATATTTAACCGAAATTAATTCAGAAAAAGTTGAAACGATTTCAGAGCTTGCAAAAGCAAAGAGTGAAGAAGAAATAAAATTCTTAGAAATCAATGGAGAGAAAATAGAAAATAATCAAAAAATATTAGGACACCTAATTGAAAAGGACATACCAAGAGAAGTTAATACAACGTATAAGATTGAAGAAGTTTGGAAATTCGGAATTTCTGGAGATAATCCAATTATACTATTAGAAATGAAAAATATAGAAGAACTATACGTATTAGAAGAATTATTAGAGACAATTGAATTCTTTAATGTTAAAAATATACGAATAGACTTATGTGTATTAAATAACGAAAAAATGAGTTATGAAACATTTGTGAAAGATGGAATAAATGAAGTTATAAAAAATCATAGATTAGAATATTTAAGAAATAATCAAATATTTGTATTAAATAAAAATGAGTTAACACCTAAAGATATTGAAACAATAGAAACAATTGCAGATATCAAATTATTTGGAAATATTGGAGGAATAAAAAACAATCTTGAAGAAATAGAAAATAATAAAAAAGAAGAAGTTCAAATGCAATACAAAGAAATAGGCACAAGCGAAAAAATAGCAGAAGACGAATTAGAATATGACAACAGAATAGGCGGATTTACAAAAGATGAATATATTTTAAAAATTGAAAAAGACAATATACCACCACGAGCATGGAGCAACATAATTGCTAACAAAAAATTTGGAACAGTAACTACAGAAAATAGTGGAGGATATACTTGGATAGAAAATAGTAGATTAAAAAGAATTACAACATGGGAAAATGATGCTATACAGGATTTTAAATCAGAAGAAATTATTATTAAAGATATAGATAATAATGAATATTGGAATTTGGGAAATAATGCTGAAAAAAATTCTTATCAAGTTAAATATGGAATGGGATATTCAAAATATATGCAAATAAATAATGACTTAATCCAGGAAAATACAATATTAGTTCCACTAGAAGAAGAAATAAAAATAAACCACATAACAATAAAAAATAAAGACAGAAATAAAAGAAGATTACATTTATATTATGCTATAAATGTAAGTATGGGAGAGGAAAAGCAAAAAAATATTGGAAAAATAAAAGCAACTAAAAATGATAATTTTATTGAATTAGAAAGGAAGTAGCATTCATAGCCCTCACATTCTACATTTGTAGAAACAGATTCAATCAAAACAAAAAATATATAATTATTAGCCCTCTATAGGCACACTGCATAAGCAGGAAATTTAGAATAGCCTCCAGTTGGAATAATTAAATACGGAACAGCAAGAAACAAATCTTAAATAATACAAAACACCCAATTTTACTTTTCAGGGTGTAAAATTGGGTGTTATTCTTGTAAACAACTGATTATCAATGTTTATTGCGGAGAGACAGGGATTCGAACCCCGGATACCCTTTTGGGGTATACACGCTTTCCAGGCGTGCCTCTTCAACCACTCGAGCACCTCTCCTTTTTTCGGAGTGCAAAAATAGAACAAATTTTCAGAACCAGCAAATATTTGAGTCCACAATCTCTCTATTCATTCCAAGAGATACAACTATAAATCGTGATTACGCATCCGATACTCCGCCAATTCCTCATACTTAGTACCCGGACGGCCGTAATTACAATACGGATAAATGGAAATACCACCGCGCGGAGTAAAAATGCCCGTCACCTCAATATATTTAGGATCCATCAGCTTAATCAAATCTTTCATGATGATATTCACGCAATCTTCATGAAAATCGCCATGATTACGGAAACTAAACAAATACAGCTTCAAGCTCTTGCTCTCCACCATTTTCACATCAGGCAGGTAGGAGATACGGATTTCCGCAAAATCGGGCTGTCCTGTAATAGGACACAGGCTGGTAAATTCGGGACAGTTAAAACGTACCCAATAGTCGTTTCCGGGATGTTTGTTCACAAAGGACTCCAACACTTCGGGAGCATAATCCTGCCTGTACTCGGTCTTCGCCCCGAGAAGGGTCAATTCATCTTTTCTTTCCATTAAAGTTATTTTTTTCATATTCATGTTTTCTCTATCATACCTTAGAAAAGAAATTCTCTCCCCGCTTCGAGCAGATCGTTTCACTAGAGTGATGAAGTTGTACCACTAAAGTGATGAAATTTCTTCACTCTAGTAATAAAACTTGCTCACTAAAGTGAAACAATATACTCGGCAAAAAGAAAACACCTTTCATACAAGGAGAAAACACATTCATTTATCCTATCGTTTCTCTCTTTCCGCCTTTATCTCCAGATACTTTTCCAATCCTTCACGACGGAGCTTACAGGCCGGGCAATGACCGCAGCCATCCCCCTGTACGCCATTATAGCAAGTCAGCGTTTCATGCCGGATCAAATCGAGCACGCCCAATTCGTCCGCCAACGCCCATGTTTCCGCTTTATCAATCCACATCAGCGGAGTGTGAAGCACGAACTGCTCGTCCATGGCAAGGTTCAACGTCACATTCAGTGACTTGATAAAAGCATCCCGGCAATCAGGATAACCGCTGAAGTCTGTCTGCGACACACCGGTCACGATATGATTGATCCCCAATTCGCGTGCATAGACAGCTGCAATGCTCAGAAAGAACAAATTCCGCCCCGGCACAAACGTATTAGGGAAACTATCGGCAGGCTTCACCTCATCCATCGTTATCGTAGTATCTGTCAGCGAATTTTTACCCAGGTTGCCTATAAAGGAAACATCCATCGCTTTAAACTCCACACCTGCCTTTCCGGCAATAGCACGGGCCAGCTCCACTTCCTTCACATGCTTTTGTCCATAGATAAAACTTAAAGCATACACTTTGCGGAAATGTTTTTTTGCCCAAAACAGGCACGTGGTTGAGTCCTGCCCTCCGCTGAACACAACCAATGCGTCACTTTTATTCATTGTTGATAATTTTTCAATTTACTAATGTGCCAATTGCTGCGCTATGTGGATATGCTGCGCCATATACCGCATGGTAATTGGCTAACCGGCACACTGACACATCAGCATCTTATTAAAGTTCTTTGATTTTCAATATATTGTATGAGATATGCTCATCAAAGACATCACTGCCATCCACCTTCTTGATGTAATTTACCACACGGATGGTAACAGGCAGGATAATAATTTCATAGAGTGTCTTGAGCACCGCCTGAATAACCATCATCTTTATCAGTTCACCGGCAGGCATCAAACCTCCGAAGGCAACAGGAAAGAAAATCATGGAATCGGCACTCTCACCCACCAAAGTGGAAGTGATGGCACGAAGTGAAAAGTTCTTTCCTCCCGAAGCCAGCTTCATTTTACTCATGACATAGGCATTCAGAAAAGAGCCGACCAAGAAAGCGGTCAGACTGGCTACAGCGATGCGGGGCGCCATGCCGAAAACGAAGTTGAAGCCCTCCTCTCCTTCCCAAAACGGAGCTGCGGGCATCAGAATGGCAAGCTGCCCCAAAGCTACCACCATGAAATTCATGGCAAAGCCCATCCAGATGATAAGACGTGCCTTGCGGAAGCCCCATACTTCGGCTATACAATCATTGATAATGTAAGAGATAGGAAATACAACCAATCCGGCAGTTGCCGTAATTTTCCAGATCTGGACTACTTTGGTCTCCAATAAATTTGCTGCGACAAGACATACACAAAACAGTATGCCAAGCAACATGAACGATACAGATACAGTATTATTATTCTTCATTTCTCCTGTTTTTTACGTGGTGTTCTAGAATACACGACCGCTATTCACGGCATCATACGTCTATTTTTTAATTCGGGGTGCAAAGATAGAAATTATTTCCGAGTTAACCGGATATAACTGCATTAAATATTCTTATCAAGAAGAACAGCCTCATCAAATAATTACTTTTTCTATACTTCCTTGATTGCCAAACAGTATGGAACAGTGAAAGATGAAGCGTCATAAACAGGTGGGTATCAGTGAAAACGATTAGAGGGGCAGATTGAATCCACCCCTAAAAGACAGGATAAAAAATCCTTTATTCAAACAAAGCAATCGTCTTCTTTATAATTTCGATACACTCCTTTAATTGTTCTTCTGTAATCACCAATGGCGGAGCAAAACGAATAATATTCGTATGTGTCGGTTTGGCCAGCAAGCCGTTTTCGGCCAATTTCAAGCAAATTTCCCACGCCAAATCCTTCGTTTCATCATTATTGATTATCAACGCATTCAACAATCCCTTGCCCCGGACAAAAGAAGCCACACGAGATGTTTCACACAGTTTTCTCATCTCTTCCCGGAATATCAATCCCAGTCTGTATGCCCTGTCCGCCAACTGTTCGTCCCGTACTACCTCAAGCGCCGTAACAGCCACTGCCGCAGCAATAGGATTTCCGCCAAAAGTGGAACCATGTTGTCCCGGACGGATAACATCCATCACTTCATTGCATGATAATACTGCAGAAACAGGACAGGCCCCACCCGATAAAGCCTTTCCCAAAATCAGGATATCCGGATGAACATTCTCATAGTCACAAGCCAGCAATTTGCCTGTACGGGCAATGCCGGTCTGCACTTCATCGGCTATAAAAAGTACATTGTGGGCACGACACAAGTCGTAACATTTTTTCAAATATCCCTCATCGGGTACATAAGCACCTGCTTCTCCCTGAATGGGCTCAACCAGGAATCCGGCCACATGGGGATGTTCGTCCAGCACTTTCGCCAGCGCTTCGGCATCATTGTAAGGAATCACAACAAAGCCGGGAGTAAAAGGTCCGTAGTTATTGTAAGCGTCCGGATCAATGGAGAAAGAAACGATAGTGGTAGTACGCCCATGAAAATTATTCCGGCATACAACGATTTCCGCCGTATCCTTGGGAAGCTTTTTTACTTCATACGCCCATTTGCGGCAAAGCTTCAATGCGGTTTCTACCGCCTCGGCTCCCGTATTCATCGGTAAAACCTTGTCATATCCGAAATAACGGGTGACAAATTCTTCATACCGTCCCAACTGGCTGTTATAAAAAGCGCGTGAAGTCAAAGTCAGCTTTCGCGCCTGTTTTACCAACGTATCAATAATACGCGGATGACAATGTCCTTGGTTCACCGCCGAATAAGCGGAAAGGAAATCATAATATTTCTTTCCTTCCACATCCCATACAAACACACCTTCTCCTTTATCCAATACCACAGGAACAGGATGATAATTGTGTGCTCCATGTTTGTTCTCAAGCTCCATTAATTGAGCTGCCGATAATTTTGCATCCATAAGCTTTTTATTATTTAATGTTTTTCTTTCTTCAAGAATATTTCCGCCATCATACAACGGGCACTTCCTCCTCCCAAAGTTTCAATGGTAGGGATGGGCATGGGAAGCAACGCGTTATACTTAGACAGCCGTTGTAACTGGCCTTCATCCAACGAATCGTAAGCACTTTGAGACATCACTAGAAACAATGCACCTTTCCCGTTCTCCACCTGAAGCATATTTCCGGCAAAGTGATGCATCTGTTCCTCGGAGATGGCGATGATTTCTTTCCCTGTCTGCCGCAAGATGTGGCAAACCTGCTCACGCTCTTCCACGTCATCAATGCTGTCCAGACAAACGACCGCATAATCTGTTGCCACACACATCATGACGTTGGTATGATAAATGGGCAGACGTTGTCCGTTTACAGTCTGATAGGCGCGAAAGGGCACTGGAATAAAGTTCTGTTCCTTGCAGAACCGACCCAATAATGCTTCGTCCACCCGTTGCGACAAAGCCGCGTATGCATAACGGTTCACTCGGTCCAGAATGATTCCCCCGGTCCCCTCCAGAAAGCGGTTTTCTTCCTCAAAACCTGTATAATCTACCTTCCGACGGATGCTGAACCCCTCCGACTCTATCCGCTGCAAAATATCCGCCCGTCTTTCCGCCCTGCGGTTTTCCGCAAACATAGGATACAGCACCACCGTTCCGTCGTCGTGAAAGGACACCCAGTTGTTCGGAAATATGGAATCCGGAGTATGAGGTATCGGGGTATCCTGCACCGCTATTACCTCTATGCCGTTTGCACGCAACTTATCCACCATGCCCCGAAATTCCTTCAAGGCACAAGCTTGTACTGTTTCACCTGCCGCAACTGTCCGCTGCTGGAAATAATTGTTAGCCGCTGTTTCTTCATTGAACCCGAAGGCTACGGGTTCCACCATCAAAATGTGGTTTGTTGTTTGTTTAGTCATTTTCTCGGATTAATGGTAAGGTGGAGCAGCGCAACAGTCCGCCCATCTTAGATATTTCATAATAAGGTACACGCTCTACCGTCATTCCCCATACCTCTTCCATAAAGGTATTCAGGCGGATAAAGTTCTTTTCAGAAACCACTACCTCAGGAGAGATGGAAAAGACATTCGTATTCATATAGTACATCTCTTCCCGCGTTATTTCAAATACATTCTCCCTGCCGAACAAATCGAGCAGAGTATGATAATCCTGAGGATACATAAATCCGTCCTTATAAATAATCGCATGCCCTTTCCCTACCGGCATAAAGGTACAATCCAGATGCAGAATCCCCGCACGTGGATCTGTATTATGTTTTTTCAGCTCCAAGGGGATGAATATCTTCCCCGGACAGATTTCTTTCAGAAAGGAAAAAGCATATCGGTTGGTACGTGCCGTCTTCATCTGCGGATAATCGGGCTGGGTATAAAGGCCTACAAACACAATATTATTGTAAAGCACCACATCACCTCCCTCTACGTGCGCCTTTTCGGGAAGGTTGAAAATCTTGTTATAAGCTATCTGATTATAGACCACTTCGTAAGCTTCCTTCTCATCTTCCCTGTTGGGGATGATGTTGGAAACAATAATCTTGTCGTCAATCACAAACCCCACATCACGGGCAAACACCTGATTACAATTCTCCAGTGTCCACGGGCGATAGACCTGTACCCCATATTTCAACAATACGCTTTCAAAGCATCTCATCTCTTTGAAAATATCTTCTTCATGGGGATATATGTTATGCAATACGGACTCGTATGACTTGGCGTCATAAGTTTCTTCCAGCGTGGGGACCTTCCCTATGGAACCGGGTTGTCCAAGCACCACAGCTTTCAATGTAGAAGTTTCATTCTTTACGTTAAGCTGCATAAATCTAATATATTTATGCAAATATAAGAAGTTTACTCAACTAAACAAATGAATTGCCCGAATAATTCTACCTTATTGATTTATCAATTATATTTGCAACCGAAAAAAGAAGGTAATATGAAAAAACAAGAACTTTATAACAAGGTGATCGCTTATTTTCAAGAAACGATACCTGTTGCCGAAACTGAACTTCATTACAATAACCCATTCGAGTTGTTGATAGCCGTTATCCTGAGTGCACAATGCACGGACAAACGGGTAAATATGATCACCCCTCCTCTTTACCGGGATTTCCCGACTCCTGAGGCACTGGCCGCTTCGACGCCGGAAGTGATTTATGAATACATACGGAGTGTAAGTTATCCCAACAACAAGGCAAAACATCTAGTAGGCATGGCGCAAATGCTGGTGAAGGATTTTCATAGCGAAGTACCGGGAACATTGGAAGAACTGATTAAACTGCCGGGAGTGGGACGCAAGACGGCTAATGTCATTCAAAGTGTAGTATTCAACAAAGCGGCCATGGCAGTAGATACACATGTGTTCCGCGTGAGCCACCGCATCGGACTGGTTCCTCAAACCTGCACCACACCGCTGGCTACCGAGAAATATCTGATGAAGTATATTCCGAAGGAGATTGTGCCCACCGCACATCATTGGCTTATTTTACACGGAAGATATGTTTGTATGGCACGGACACCGAAATGTTCGGAATGCGGATTGAACGGATTGTGCCGGTATTCGTTGAAGCCGGCTTTATAAACTAATTCTCATTCCATCGTATGCAAAATGCACATGCGGCGGCAATAACCGTTCAGCATCAGCATGTAATCCCATATGATGACTCATGTGAATAAAATAAGTTTCCCCGGCTCCTATTCTTTGTGCATTGTCCAAAGCCTCCTTCAAATTCTGGTGGGTATTATGAGTCTGGGGACGCAATGCATTCATTACCAACACATCCAGTCCTTGCAACAAATCATATTCAGCCCCGGGCATCGTCAGCATATCGGTAATCCATGCCATCTTGCCGATACGGTATCCCAAAATGGGCAATTTGCCGTGCATTACCCGAAGAGGTGTCACTTCTACTTTGTTTCCTTCGGGATTGCCGATAATAAAAGGAGAACCGGGAACAATTTCCTCTAATGTAATACGGGGAACTCCCGGATAAAGATGTTCGGCAAAACAATAAGGAATACGCTGGCGTAAACGCTCTGCTGTATATTGTTCGGCATAAACCGGCACATCACGAAAACGACAGAAAGGACGCAAATCATCCAAGCCTCCTACATGGTCATAGTGTTCGTGAGTAATCAAAACACCGTCCAACGGTTTGAAATCGTTCAACCGTATCATCTGTTCACGGAAATCGGGACCACAATCTATCAGAATCCGGAGCCCTTCCGTTTCTACCAGTCCCGAACAACGCAAACGGTTGTCCCGGGGATCGCTGCTGGTACATACCGGACATTTGCACCCTATTTCGGGTACTCCCGTAGACGTTCCGCTGCCTAGTATTGTAATCTTCATATTATACTTTATATAAAATTCACTTCGGGAGAGATAGCTACCCCGAACTTTTGAAGCACAGACTCCTGTATCCGTCTGGCAAGAGCAATCACTTCATCTCCCGTAGCGCCCCCACAGTTCACCAAGACCAATGCCTGTTTAGAATGAACACCCGCGCGCCCTATTTGTTTGCCTTTCCAGCCGCAACGGTCTATCATCCATGCAGCAGGAATCTTCACCCGATTGCCATCCACTTCATAATGTGGCATATCAGGATACTGTTGCTGTACTATTTCAAACTGCCTGCGTGGAACAATCGGATTCATAAAGAAACTTCCGGCATTTCCCTGCACCCGGGGATCGGGCAACTTGGCTTCACGCACGGCAATAATCACCTTCCTTACATTCTCCAATGCCACCTCACCTCCTCGCTTTTCCAATTCGCCACGCACATTTCCATACTCCAGATTAAAAACCGGCTGCTTACTTAAACGATAAGTGACGTAAGTCACTATATATTTACCTTTCAAATCTTTCTTGAAAATGCTTTCACGATAAGCATAACGGCATTCCTCTTTGGTAAAAATCCGTTTCCTGCCGGTTTCCACCTCGACGGTTTCCACACTTACAATCAAATCTTTTGCCTCAACACCATACGCACCGATATTCTGAACGGCAGAAGCACCCACTTCACCGGGAATCAATGACAGATTTTCAGCACCATACCAACTGTTCTTCACGGTATATGCCACAAAATCATCCCACACCTCACCGGCTCCTGCCCTTACCTCTATTTCCTGTTCGTTTTCAGCAACCACCTCATACCCCCGGATAGCCGAATGCAGGACAGTCCCTGCATAATCACCTTTAAAAAGCAAATTGCTTCCTCCGCCGATATGCAACCAGTTACCGGCCATCAGGTTTTTATCCGACAAGATGGATTGCAGCTCTGTCACCGATTCATATTCCACAAACAAAGATGCCTTCACATCCATACCAAATGTATTATGAGGCAACAGAGAATAGTCTTTTATTTCCTTCATTTACAATCAAATCAATCGCTCAGATCCTCAAACTGCATCAGTTTCCATAGACCGTGCCGCCGTTCAAAATAGAGCGTATTATTAAATCCATTGCCAAAACCTTTCATTTCAATCACTTTCGTATTGGAATGCACATTCTCGTTCTGGCCATAGTTCACATTTGTCAAATTCTCACGAGGCAACACAGGCTGGAATGCGAACCATTGTCCGGCCTCCAAAGTCGTTTCCAGTATCTGAAACTCGTCTTCGGGATCAGCAGTCACAAACTTCAACGGTTCGTGCAAACGTGACAACTGGAAAACCGAATCATTGGCAAAACGTTCATAAAACTCAAAGAAGTCCTCCTTACCGGTATCCTCTCTCGGCATATCCGCGAAATCTATGGCTTCCAGTTTCCACAGCCCCTTCAGACGCTCAAAATAGTACCGCTTGATTTTTCCCTTCTTCAAGTAAATCCATTCTATCTTGACACTGGTAAGCCCCGTATCTTTCTCCATTTCCATATCTTCCGCCTTATCGAACAGAACTGTATAGGCATCCTGCCGGCTGAATAAAGGATCGTGTTTCCATTGGTCCTTTTCAATGTGCTCTTTCTTTTCCATTGTATAATACGGCAAAGGGAACACGATGCGTGACAATTGTAACTTTTCATCACTGGCAAAATTGTAGAAAAAGTCGGCAAAACTTTCGTCGGCCGTAGCGGGAACCATTGGTTCTTCCTCTACCGCAGCCATCGCTTCTGTTGTGTCCGGGGGTGCAGTCAGCGAATCAATCTCCTCAGTAAGCGTCTCGAAGGGGTCCATTTTCTTTTTTCCACCTCCACAGGAGCTTATCAGCATAAGCAGACAAACTCCGATTATTAGTTTTCTCATTTTCTATATTTAGAAAAAATCGATGCAAAAATATCGTTTTTTTTAGTTTTCAGCAAAATATATGGGTTTAATTCGCTAACTTTGCGGTCATTAAAAAATAAAGAAGAAACTATGTTAGCTAAAATAGAACAATTACTTCAGGAAATTGAAGGCTTGCAAGCAGCCAATGCGGAAGAATTGGAAGCCTTGCGCATTAAATATCTTAGCAAAAAAGGAGCGATTAATGAGTTGATGGCAGACTTCCGCAACGTACCTGCCGAGCAGAAAAAAGAGGTGGGCATGAAACTGAACGAGCTGAAAAACAAGGCTCAGGAACGTATCGCTACATTGAAAGAAGTTTTTGAAACCCAAGATAACGGTGCCGCCGAAATGGATCTTACGCGTACGGCTTATCCCATCGAACTGGGAACACGCCACCCGCTGAGCATTGTAAAAAATGAAATTATTGATATATTCCATCGACTGGGCTTCAGCATTGCCGACGGTCCCGAAATAGAAGACGACTTGCACGTATTCACTGCCATGAATTTTGCCGAAGACCATCCTGCACGTGATATGCAAGATACTTTCTTCATCGAAGCCAATCAGGAAGATGTGAAAAAGAACATCGTGCTTCGCACTCACACTTCTTCCGTACAGGCAAGAGCTATGGAACATTCGCAACCTCCTATCCGCATCATCTGTCCGGGACGTGTATACCGCAATGAAGCGATCAGTTATCGTGCCCATGCATTCTTCCATCAAGTGGAAGCACTCTACATTGACAAGAATGTATCATTCACTGATTTAAAGCAGGTATTGCTATTGTTTGCCAAAGAAATGTTCGGCGAAGATACTCAAATCCGTTTGCGTCCGTCCTATTTCCCGTTCACCGAACCAAGTGCCGAAATGGATATCAGTTGCAATATTTGCGGCGGAAAAGGTTGTCCGTTCTGTAAAGGCACAGGCTGGGTGGAAATTCTGGGATGTGGTATGGTGGATCCGAATGTATTGGAAGCCAACGGCATTGACAGCAAAGTTTACTCAGGCTATGCGCTAGGTATGGGTATTGAACGCATCACCAACTTGAAATATCGTGTAAACGATTTACGATTATTCTCTGAAAACGATACTCGCTTCTTGAAAGAATTCGAAGCAGCCAATTAATAATGTGTCAATGTGACCATGTGCTGATATGCCAATTGCCATGCGGAATAGAACGCGGTCAATTGGCATATTAACATATTGCCACATTAGCATATTGATACATTGACATATTAGCACATTATTGCTCATGAAGGACAAGCTGATTACCAAAAATTATATAGAAATACTGGCAGCCAATTTTCTATTATTCTTTGGATTCTGGTTATTAATGCCTGTATTACCTTTCTACTTGGCGGAAGTTTTCGACGCTAACAAAACAACTATAGGGGCCGTACTTTCCTGTTACACCATTGCCGCCCTGTGCATACGGCCTTTCTCCGGCTATCTGTTAGATACCTTTGCCCGCAAACCGCTTTATCTGTTGGCTTATTTCACTTTTACCGCCATCTTCGGAGGATATCTCATTGCAGGAACACTCACCTTATTTATTTTATTCCGCATTATACACGGAGTATCGTTCGGCATGGTGACAGTCAGCGGAAATACCATTGTCATTGATATCATGCCTTCTTCACGCCGTGGGGAAGGATTAGGATATTATGGGCTGGCAAACAATATAGCCATGTCCATCGGACCGATGACCGGACTCTTCCTGCATGATGCAGGAGCAGACTATACGCTTATCTTCTGTTGCTCATTAGGTTCCTGCCTGATAGGATTTCTCTGCGCCTCATTGGTAAAGACCACCTACAAACCTCCTGTAAAACGAGAACCTATATCATTGGACCGTTTCATTTTGCTTAAAGGAATACCGGCAGGTTTCAGTTTGTTATTACTATCCATCCCTTATGGCATGACCACCAATTACGTTGCAATGTATGCCAAACAAATAGGTATCCAGGCATCTACCGGTTTCTTTTTCACCTTTATGGCATTGGGAATGGCAGTTTCCCGTCTTTTCTCCGGACGCCTGGTAGACCGGGGAATGGTTACTCAAGTTATTGAAACCGGCCTGTATCTGGTCTGCTTCTGTTTCTTCGGTTTGAGTTCATGCGGATGGCTGACAACATGGAGTCTGCAATGGACCACTTATTTTCTGTTCACCATAGCTCTTTTACTAGGTATTGGGTTCGGAACCATGTTTCCTGCCTATAACACGCTGTTTGTGAACTTGGCCCCCAACAACCAGCGTGGTACGGCAACCAGCACCTACTTGACTTCGTGGGATGTAGGTATAGGCGCCGGCATGTTATTGGGCGGATATATAGCAGAAATAGCCACCTTCAAGATGGCTTATCTATTCGGAGCTGCACTCACTGTTATCTCGTTATTTTATTTTAGAAACAAAGTGGCCCCTCACTTCCACCAACATAAGTTGCGCTAATCTTTATATGTCAGCACCATGATATGGGAAAGCCGATCGTTTACAACTGACAATTGGGTTGAAAGAATAAACGAATGGAATAAAGGAGCATTTTCCAACAGAAATGCCGGCAAATAAGGCTCGAAACGTTCCGGGTTGCGGGAAATCTTGTTCATGTCCGCCACAAGCATAAAGGCTGCGTCACGTGAAAGATTAGCTACACATTCATTGAACAATGTCCTGCTATTTCTTTCGTATGCCTCTTCCATATAATCTGCCATGGAATCTTTATCAGCAGAAATAATCAAACTATCTTCCCTTATATCTGGAATATTTTTCAATTTTTCGGCCATCTGGTTCACACAACCGCATGAATCAGGCATAAAAGTATCTCCAGTGAGATACACCACATCGCTGTTCATGTGAAAATCAAACTCACTCCAACAGCTACTATTATCCTGCAGGAAAGGCATAGACGGTGTACGTCCGTATAAAGTCAGGAAATTATGCGTTTTCTTTTTCTGCATCGCTTTGGCAAACACGGGATCATTGCTCAATGCTTTCTCCTCATCCTCACGCGCATCAATCACTTTCTCTATCAAACTTTTCTGATAACTCACCACATAGAACCCCGCCTCACTATAGACAGCTAGAAAATCATTATTGCCCAACGGATAGACTGCTATATTTTTTCCTCTGTATTTTTCTTTTTTAGGTGAAAAACTTCCCGGAGTTCTCTCTAACAACATATCTCCCAATGTTTCCTTATCATCAGCCCCCATACGGAAATATACCACCTGGTCACGCGGAGTACCCGGAGAATGGAAACTGACCACCACCCGGCTCATCTTACTGCTCAGACCATGAGCAGTATTAGTGGTATATTCGTTCAAACCTCCCAACACATAATTAAATAAACCGGGAAACTGGAAATTACCCAATTCTTCAGAATAATTCAGTTGAGGAAATTCATTCAGAAAATAATTAATATTATCACTCTCCAACACACCGATGCAATCAGCCGGTACAAGTGAGAAGAGATTGATCTCACGACTCTTATCCGTCAGGCTTAATTTAGCAAAGCCGTAAAAGCCCACAGCCGTACAAAACAATACCACTGATAGCACCATACCCAACTTGGCAACTGTCCGCAATCTCATACCCTACCTGTATTTATATTTTTTTTGCAAATATAGCAAATTATTTAAGGAAACAAACAAAAATCTTCAAAATTCCACCTTCTTTCTTATTATCCGTAAATGGTTCCGGTAGAAAATTCCAACGCTCCCCATTTAATCATAGCGTTAAATAACCTAACAAAAGAATAAGAAGATAGTTCTTCCGGCCGGATATTTTTTTCTTTTATAATTCCGCTGTCAATCAATGCTGTACGGCAAGTTCCTCTCAACAAAGGTAATTTAGGTGTAAACCAATCCTTACCATCAAACAAGGCAATATTAGCTATGGAAGTATCAGTCAGCAGTCCGCGTCTGACAATTAAAATATCATCCCGTTCTCCACGGCAGGCAAAAAGCCGGTTTAAAGCTTCCCTGTCTGTACTTTTATAAGTATAATCTATATCATCCGAATAAACCAACTGCAAAGAATGTACCGGACGCATCTGATAGGCTTCATAACTAATTTCTTTTATTCCACCTCCATCATAAATCACCCTACATTTCATTCCGTTCATCTCCGGTGTCAATTTCAGGTATTCACCTAATTCTATGCCGGCACAGTCTGGCCAGAAATGATGAAGGGTATTGTTCAGTCTTTCATTATGATAAGACAAATTACACGCTTTTCCTTGTTCTATCCGTATAGTTTCAATAAATGGGTACATAAATCTTCTGTATCATTTCATTATATTCACTTTGTAAATCACTCTTTGAAGTGATTCCTCCCCCCGCCTTATAATAAAGATTCTCTCCTTCCTGTTCTAAAAAACGGATCATCACCGCACTGTCTAAAGTCCTGCCGTCACAATAGCCCATTATACCCGTATAAAATCCACGCTCATAACTCTCCGCTTCTTCAATAATATCTATCGTCTTGGATTTGGGCGCTCCAGTTATGGAACCGGCCGGTAACAAACGAAATATAATATCTCCTATATGCGACGGGTAATCATCGGGCAAGACACCACATATTTCGGAGCTTGTCTGAAAGATAGGCCCCTTATTGGTTTCAAGCCGGTCACAATAACGATACCGGACAACTCTCACCTGTTCCGCCACCATACTCAAATCATTACGAATCAGATCTACAATGGTAGCATGTTCGGCAGTTTCTTTAGGATCATCCATCAACAGTTTTTCCGCATCAGGTAAGGTAGCGTCAATCGTTCCTTTCATGGGGAAAGATTTTATCTCGCCATCTTCTATACGAACAAAAATTTCGGGTGAGAAACAGACCAATTTATCTTTCAACCAAAGTCTATAAAGCGCTTTGGAGTACCGGAACACATCCTCCAAAGTAAGATTAGTACTGACAGGAACTTTGCAAGTCAAATTAGCGAGATAGCTGTTACCTGCCAGAATATTCCGTTTTACGATTTCAAAAGCCTGCCGGTAGTCTGCCAAAGACATTGGAACAAAGTTCCAGCCTATCCGCCCACTGTAACTTTCTGTTACAGTATCCACATTTTTCACTCCATTAAAGTTATAACGGCAACGGGTAGAATCAATCCGGCTTATTTCCTCTATCAAAGAACACTGCTGTTTATAATCTATAATAAAAAGGAAAGGCTTCCGGCTACCCGCCAACTCATTCATACGTTTTATAGCTTCCGGTCTTTTATATTGTTGCATTTTAGCTGTTAAATTATCTTGTAACAATCATTTTTCAAGGGGAACAAAGTTAAGAATTTAAAGTAAACTGTTATCTTAACATAGAGAAATTCTTTCTTTTACTTGTTTTACTCAATAAGAGATGTAAAGTCAGAACAATAATGCCAGTGACGGTAAAAAATTATGCCGGGAACATCTGTAAAGACAATCCCCGGCTTTTTAATATACTTCAGGTATCCTTCCTTAAAGAGAAAGCTGATTTTCTGAAAAAGGACATACCTTTCCCTACAAAAGAAAAGAAAATCAAGTTTTAAATGAAATGCTAATCACTTAACATCATAATAAATTATCAATTTTCAAACTATTTTTTCAAGAACTTCTCGGCACGTCCCGGAGAAAATAATTCCCACAATGAAGCCACTGTCCATCCCGGAGCAAAAATATCATTATAATAGCCTTTACCATTCTTACCGTAGTCCCAGTTAGTATGCTGGACAACCTCCGGATAATATCCTGTTTTGGCAATACCACATCGATGCCCTTCATAGGGTAACAACTGACGCATTGATGTACTGATTACCTGAGAAAAATCCGAAAAACGCTTTTCATTATATTCTTTTGCCAACCAGTTCAATACGTCAGCGAAATCAAAGATAAAGACATCAATATGGTTATTTTCTACAGAAACATTTCCCCAGCCTCTAGTTTTCAACCCTAAATCACCCAACATCTGACCGGGGGCAAAAGGGACATCCCATGTATAGTACCATGACAATGCAAAATAAGCTGCCTTCCTCGCCAACCCAGCATAATGGGCTCGTTCAGCTCCTTTTGTAGCTAAAGCCAGATAGTAAGCGGCAGTTGACGCATACAAAGATGCCTCTTTATCCTCGCAATTAGCATCCAAAGTAGAAGAAAAATAATCGGACTTCGAAATCAATTCCTTTTCCAAATACTCCACCGTATGTTTTGCACTTGCCAAATACCGTTTATCCTTAAAATATTTATATCCCATAACCAATGGCAAAGTTGCCGAAGGGGTACTTCCCCCACTCTTGTCTACAATAGAAAAGTCATCTTTAAACTTACGAGGAAAACTACCGTCCTTATTTTGTAAACGCAGAAACATATCCAACATACTTTTTATACGCTTTTCCCACTCAGGATGTTTACGACCTTGCAGTCTTTCGTAATTCAAAAAATGAAGCAGGGCATATACCCCTTCAGACTGACGGCGGATACTATGAACAGACTCTACAAAATTACGCCTATAATGTACTACTTCATTAAAGAAACCCGTTTCCGAAAATCCATTCTGCAAATAAGAATCAAAAATTTTATAAGCATTCGTCACCAAATCCGTACGACGCTGCTGTTCTCCATATTCCAATGCATTAAAAGCATTCAACAAAGTACGTCCCACAAAACCCACTTCGGCAACATCCGTTTGGTCACAAGTAGCCGTACGCAATTCCACCCCCGAATAATAATGAGTAGGAGTATTTCCGACAAAGCTTTCCACGAAGAAATTACTCATCACTTCCTTCATTTTCTCAGGAGAATAAGGTGTATTTACAATTTGAGGACAGTTTGTATCATAAGAATATTCCCAAATATGCTGCACACATTCTGAAAAATCAGCAATTTCCGACTCATGTAATTCCCAAGTCAGAGAAAGACTCTCACCTTTACGTAATAATTGATAGGCCTCAACCGAAGGAGCCAATGTCAATTTACGAATATAAGTTTTAGGAGCTTCCTTGTAAGGAAACCCAAAAGACAAAGAAGCGATACCCGAGAGGTTTTCAAATCCTGTATAACCTATAGAGGTTTTACCAGACAATATCACTTCCCCTTCCTTATGGGTAGTCAAAGCATCCGAAGCCATATTATCCAGCCGGATAACAGAATATGTTTTCCTATTCTTTTCATCAAAAATAGCAGTCAAGGGAGTACTTAAACGGTCTTCACGAACCAACCAGCTATCCGAGGTATGAAAAGACGGCGCTTCTTGAGGAGAACGCAAGTTACGACGATACCAAAATCCAGGCATATAAAACAAACAATCATCATGATGACAACCAGTCATTACCTGCTCACCAAAATTGAAATAAACATCATCCAATGCAGTCATAAAAATGACAATACGTTGGTTGCCGTCTTTTTCTTCAACATTCTGATAAATCACCACAGGTAATTTATCGGCCGCCACCCACTGATATTCAAAATTACTATTATCCAATTGCTGCAAAGTCAGCGGATACCGCTTCGCATCATTACCGGGCACCTTCAGAGCAATGGAAGCAGAAACATTTTCCGGTGTATAGTTCACAGCTTCCGCACAGGTCATTCCTGCCAGACACACCACACTACATACAAAGTTTTTCCAATTCATATTTTTATGTATTTATTAATTACAATACAGGTTTTTCCGATTTCAATGAGGGAGAATCCGTAGCTACCACAGGCCATCCGTCTTTCCAACTTATTTTATCCATCATCAAAACACGCCCTTCAGGATGCTTTGTGGCCACTGCATGATAAAATACCCAATCATTACCCACTTTATCAGTCACAATCTCCGAATTGTGTCCTGTTCCCACAAACGAACTATTCTTATGAATCAACACTTCATGTTGGTTATCCATCATTGTCCTCCCGTTCTTATCAACATAAGGTCCAAACAAATTTTCTGAACGAGCAACTACAGTAGTGTAAGTGCTATTCAATCCTTCACAGCAAGTCCCTATGGAAGCAAAAAAATAGTAAAAACCTTCTTTTTTATGAATATAAGTTCCTTCATAAGCTGTACCAGCCACCTGCCGAGGCTTCTCCCCTTGTTTTACTGAAAGACCGTCCTCACTTAATTCAATGCCATAAATGCCCCGAAAGCTGCCCCAAAACAAAAATTTCTTTCCGGCATCTTCTATATAGAAAGGGTCAATAGAATTCTGTACATTAATCTCGTTACTCCGAAACATCAGACCATGGTCTTTAAATGGCCCCGAAAGTTTGTCTGCCGTAGCGCAACCGATACCACAGGTCCACTCACCTCCCCATTTAGACATAGAATAATAAAGTACATACGTATCACCTATCTTATTGATATCCGGAGCCCATAAGCCTCCACCCGGTTCAAAATCAGGACGCGTTCGATCCGTGAATGCTGTACCTACCCATTCCCAATTAATCAAATCCTTGGAACGATGGATCGGCAAATTACGAATATCTTCGGTTGCATACAAATAATAATAACCATCACCACCTTCTATAATAGTAGGATCGGGCAGACTATAATCTATCACCGGATTCCGGTAATAGCTGGTTTTATCACCATCAGGTATTTCTTCTTGCGCAGACGATGATGAGCAAGACACCAAACAAAAGCAGATAGACAGGATCAAATTTTTTCTCATTGCAGTAATTTAGGAGTTATATATTCTTTACTGATTCTCATACGGTCTGTTCCATTCACATTCTCAAAATTTACCGTACCAATATACATAGCACGCGGATGAATATTACTTTTATCTTTGTGGGCATGGAATACAATACGAAGTTTTCCCTCTTTATCAGTGAACATGGCGCTATGCCCTACACCTACCAACCCACCAGGATTTTGCAATAATGGATTTTCGTCGTATTTAGCCCATTCCCCCATTATATCGGTAGCTGTAGCACAACCTACACCATAGAATGGACTTTCATAACTATTCGCAGAATAAGTCATATAATAAATTCCATTGTGTTTGAGAATATAAGAACCTTCATTGACTCGAGGCCACACTTCCTCCCAAGCCTGTGAAACATGAATACAAGGGCGCATCGTTTCTTTCTTAAGGGTTATCAAATCTTTTTCCAACTCGGCTATCCATACATTATTCCCATCATTAAAACGGACAAATGACAAATAAGGAGTACCGTCATCATCCATGAAAAAAGAATTATCAATACATTTCTCCTCAACAATCATAGGTTCTTGCTTATTTTGTATAAATGGTCCTACAGGGGAATCTGCCACTGCTACACAAATATGCTCATCTGCCGAATAATACATATAAAATTTACCATTCACTTCATATACTTCCGGTGCCCAAAACCAACGGTCTGCCCATGAATCCTTCTTATTCAAAGCCAGCCCTTTATATTTCCACGTTTTTAAATTATCCGAGATATAAACCTCTATTCCTTCATCCGAGTGAGTACCATAAGCATAATAAGTCCCATTGTGCAACAATATAAACGGGTCACCCAGTGGAACAGGTATTTCCAGCTCTTCCACAATTATTTCATTCACATTCTTATATTCTGAGGAACATGACTGACAAGAAGTCAATGTCCCCAACATCAATAACCAAATAAAAATCAATTTTTTTTTCATAATACTAGTCAGTTTCCTATATGATAATACAATATTCCTTTATATACCGGAGAATAATTTCCAGAACAAAATCCTACACAAGAAGCAGGATAATGAATATCCAATCTCCCTAATTCTCTTCCGTCAACAAAAAGATAGAGCTTATTTCCCCTTCTCACCGCACGGAAATTATAAGATTCCTTTAATTGTTCTTGAATTCCCAACTTATAAATATGCCGTTCCAAATCCTGAGCGTCTTTATTAATAAAACGAATACCTTCCGTTTTTATCGGAGTAAAAGACAAACGATTATAAGCCGGATGCTCTGCCACCGTCGCCCCGCTGTTATTCAATGGATACCATTCTCCCTCATTCAAATATTCTATTGTAAATTTACTAAACATATCGTCTACAAACTCCGCCTTATTCCCTACTTCATGACGGTTCAGGTAAAGGGCATTTATCCATGAAGGCGATATAAAACGATAACATTTTTCGACAAAATCAGTATACTTCACATCAGGATAAACCATTTGTAAATGTTCCAACGGATATTTTTTATCAAGTATCTGTTGTCCTTGTTTTACAACTACCACTTCCAGCATACGCGTGATACCATTAAATTGAGCTTTTACATAGTTATCTTTATCCACATAAACCGGATAGCTTCCTGACATCTTACAATCGGACAAACCTGAAAGTTGAAAACTAAATTCATAATGATCAAGAAAATCACCTTTCAATATTTCTGAATGTTCTTTTAACTGTATCCGGTCATCATCAAATCCGATAGTATAAGTCACCCCTTCGAACAAAGCTTTTTTAGTCCGATCAAATACTCCGGGAACACCGGGTTCCGTCACAGGAATAATCTTTGTAAACAGATGTTTTTGAGGAGATGGTATTTCATCCAACCATACTTTTAAACAATCCTGATTACGTTCAATACGTAAATGATGATAAACACCCCAACGAAAATCTTTAGGCAAAGTGAAATATTCCTCCTTTTCTTTACCATTAATAATGGTACGCAAATACCAATTGTGGTTCTTTGTATCGAAACCGATATAAGCATTATTATCCACATCTTTCCACCACGCAATGATACCAGCATCTCCATCTGTTTTGACTGCTGTTTCAAACATATAAGTTGTAGAAGGTTTCACTTGTTGCAGCACTCCCAAAGAAGGTGTTTCCCCTTTCATTGAAAAAGTGGGCAAAGAAGGTTCCGGATGATAACCATCTGTACAAGGACCGGTTATTCCTTCAACAAATAATGTTTTATTAAAGAAATGAACACGGTTAATATACTGCCCCCTACACTCATTATTTTTATTAGCCATATATATAAGCCACCATTCAAATCCATTGGGCCCCCTTAAAATATTAGGTTGTCCCGGGGTCATCAAAATATCATCCGCTGTTTCACTCCTCATATCAAACAAAGAAACATCAAAAAATTGGGCACGCCCTTTATTTGTTTCTACAGCAAGCAAGTTCTCTCCTTTTTTCAGAAGCTCTCGTTGCTTTTCATCAAGGTTTACCATACAATAATCCCGTCCCTGTTTTTCGTAAATCAATGTTCCATTCAAATATATTTTTGTATCTCCGTCATGAGCAACCCTGAGTGCTAAATTTCCCACCTGTTTGCCAACAAAAAAAGATTTACGTAACCACAATGAAGGAGATGTCCACCAAGTACCTAAATGACGAGTGGTAGATCCTTTTATCTCTTTAGATGAGAATCCACATTCTCCTTTCTTCCAATCGGAAGCCTGATATACCGGAAGCATCCAACCGACTCCAGGATTATTTTCTGTATAATCAAACAATGGCTCATAAGTGATGCCATATCGTAAAAGATCCACATAATTCTCTTCCAGTAGAATTTGATTAGAATTTACTACCGGATAGCTATATTTATTCCCATTTTGAAAACTTAAAGGTGAGTCTGCCTCCACAACCCCCAATTGATAATTCCCCCACTCAGTAGAGGTATGATTGGCATTATACATCAAATAGTATCGGTCTCTGTATTTCATCACCCAAGGTCCCTCTGCCACTCTGTTATCCATGGTCTCCCATGTATCCGGCAATGATGCAAACAAGCACACTGGTTCTCCGGCAAATTCCGCCGGATTCTTCATTTTACGTCCCCAAATAGTATTTCCATCAGTAAAACGCACCATATACATATATAATTGTCCGTCATCATCTTTAAAAACCTTAGGATCAATGCGATTATCCATCCAAGTTTTTTTATCAGGCTCTATATAGGGCCCCAACACATTTTTACTTTGAGCATGTACAATGTGAACAGCATGCTTATCCTTACCCCAATAATTGACAGACCAATATAAGTGAAAATCACCATTCAAACAAAACATATCATTGGCGTGAATCTGCTCATTACCGGCACCACTTCCTCTACTCCAGCCATTATCCATAGTCACGACATGAACAGGTTTACCCCAATGAACCAAGTCGTCGGAAACATAAAAATCCCCATTGGTAAATACTCCACCTATATAATACTTACCATTATATTTCATCACACCGGCATCCGCTACTCCGGGAAGCACCGGATTCTGTATGTTTTGCGCGAATAAAGTACCGCAACAAGCAAAAGCACAGAAGATCAGTATTTTTTTGCAGACAAGCATAAATGATACTAGTTAAATAAAGACTATGCCGGAAGTATTATAAAAAGAAAAAACACTCCGACACAGTCTTTCTTTTTTATTAATAATTAGGATTCTGAGTTAGTTGAGGAACATCATCAATCTTACTGATTTCAACTTCCGATGTAGGGATAGGCATACGTTTGTGTTTGCCAATCACAAAATTGTTGAAGTCCTTGTCACGAGCTTTCAGCTCGTCAATACCAGCCTGTGAATCAAGCAATCCCCAGCGCTTCAAATCCGCCCAACGCCAGCCTTCGAAACAAAGTTCCAAAGCACGTTCCATCTGAAGACGTTTGATAAAGACCTCCTTTGAACTTAAACAATCCTTCCACCGACTATCTTTCAGTTTGGATAACCCTGCACGTTCTCTTACCTTATCAACATAAACAGCCGCATCAGAAGCCGAAGTTCCAGTTTCAACCAAACACTCCGCATAACTCAATAAAACATCAGCATACCGCATAATACGATAATTATTACGTGCGAAATAGTCTTCACGTTCACGATAGTAAGAAGTATTGTATTTGCGAATATAACAATCCTCTGTATCCTGTCCCCACTCATCAAACCATTGTGACGCATCTTCATTGGCATAGTATTTTTTTGACTGATCAGGAAAATCATCTCCAAAATGTTTATAAAGAATACTATTGTATAAACGCAAGTCATTTCTGCCATCAACCCTTCTCTCTTTCAAGAACTCATCTACTAGCCAACGACGCGCTTTACCATCGCCCCAACCCGTACCATGAGTGCCACCGGGTGCATAAAACTGAGTACGCTGGAAACCAAAGGCCATACTGGCATCATTGCCTGTGCCCCCCTTATTTTGATCATCAAACTGAATTTCAAATATTCCCTCCTGATTATTTTCATTCAAATCGGTAAAATTGTCTTCACGGTTATCAAGCAAACCATACAAAGAGCCTTCCCTATCAATCAGCCATTGCAACTGTTCTTTGGCCCTATCATATTTATGTTGTTGCATATAAGCCTTGCCCAACAAAGCTTTAGCAGCACCTTTTGTCGCTCTGCCTAAATCTGCCGCATCCCATGCCTCCGGCAAATTCTCCATTGCAAACGTAAGGTCTTTTTCTATCTGATCCCAAATTTCCTGTTCTGAAGCGTCCTTAGGTATGTAATCAGCATTTTGAGGTTCAAGAACTAATGTCCCTTTCTCCCACAAAAGATTTATCTGAAAATACCACAGAGCACGCAAAAAGGAAGCCTGTGCTAAAAGTTGGTTCTTTTGAACCTCATCCATTTCAATCGCAGGCACATTAGCCAAAACCTGATTACAACGAAAGATCCCTACATAAAAATGCTCCCAATGTACCTTATTACCCTCATAGAAATCATAATTATTATAAAGAAAACGCGTCCAGTCACCTAATTCTATCCAAGGAGACGAACTCCATCCTTCATCTGATGACAGATCGTAACGAAAAGACAACCAACGCATCCAAGTCCCTTCTTTATATAAGAAACTGTAACAAGCATTTACTCCAGCTTTTGCATCATCCGCCGATTTCCAAAAAGTAGTATTGGTTACTTCATTCGGATTTTCTATATCCAATAAACTTGAGCTGCATCCAGTAGCACACAAAGCCAAGACACCAGCAAATAAAAATCTATATATTTTCTTCATATCAGTATACTAATTTATAAGTTAAAAGGTCAAATCCAAGCCAAACATAACAGAACGAGTATTAGGATATGAAAAACTATCCGTTCCACTATTCCAAATATTAGTGTTTATAAAATCAGGATCAAGCCCGGAATAGCCTGTAAAAGTGAGCAGATTACTACCGGTAGCATATAAACGAAGTTTGTCAATACCCAAATTCTTCAACCATTCCTTTTTAAGATTGTATCCGATAGAAATATTTTTCAGTCTGAAATAAGAACCGTTTTCAAGGAAACGATCCGCATCCCATGAATTACGTTGGTCACCATAAATTATACGTGGCGTATCAGAATTCTGATTTACCTGATAAGGTTCTTCTCCCTTCTTGAAGCGAAGATAATTGGAATTGTCCGAGAACAAACGTCCTTGCCATTTGGATACATTATAAATTTTATTACCAAATTGCCCATTCCACATCATACTGAAATCAAAGTCTTTCCATTCAGCATTCAAGACCAATGACATCTGCATCTTTGCTCACGGACTTCCGCAAAATTGACGGTCATCCGCCGTAATCTGTCCATTATTATCCGTATCAATATATTTCACATCACCTAATTGCGGACGTTTCCCAGAAATCATAATAGGTTCGCCATCAGGAGTTACATAATTATCTATTTGTTCTTGTGTTTTAAAAATCCCATCGGTTTTATACAAAAAGAATTCTGCCAACGGACCATTCAACCTCGTTCTTGCCTGACCTGAATCAATAAAAGGTTTTTCATATCCTAAACTTAATACTTTATTACTCAAAGTTGTAATATTCAACAATGCACCATATTTGAAATCTGAAACTTGATCTTTCCACCCCAAGCTCAATTCAAATCCACGATTGCGCAAACTAGCCGCATTTGCTTTAGGTGCCCCTTCTTGATTACCGGTAGAGATGGCAATAGGCATTTCCGTCAAAACATCCTTAGTCTTTGAATGATAATACTCGGCACTGAAAGTCAAACGTGAATTGAGAAAACTAGCGTCAAAACCAATATTTACGGTTTCTTTGGTTTCCCAAACAAGATTGGTATTCACTAATTTTACTTGAGTGGCTCCAGGTACAATAGCTCCACCAAATACCGTCACAATGCTTTGATTAATAGTACCAACATAATCCCAATCACCGATAGAAGCATTACCCAAACGCCCCCAATTTCCCCTGATCTTCAAATCATCAATCCAAGGTACCTTAAAGAAACTTTCCTTAGAAATTCTCCAGGCAGCAGAAACAGAAGGAAAATTACCCCAGCGATTTTCCTTAGCTAAACGAGAAGTACCATCCCGACGGAAAGTAGCTGTCAGATAATATTTGTCATCATAAATATAATTAACACGTCCCAAATAAGAGATCATGGCATTCTCACTAATACTATTAGTATTCTGTTGGTTACTTTGTCCAGCATTTAACACTGTCAGATAATCACCATTACCTAACATAGGAAAATTAAGACGGGAAGCCCATAACCCCTCCCACTCATGATGTTGGTAAGTAGTACCTAATACTGCATCGACATGATGTTTTCCAAAATCCTTGTTAAAATTCAACGTGTGCTCAATCAGCATATTATAAGTATTATCACGTGCTTTCTGGCTCTCCGGATCACGATGTTCCTGATTTTGTTGCCAATTACCTTCACCACGAAACCATGAATTTTCATAGAAATACAAGTCAACGCCCCCATTGAACTTATAAGAAAGAAACTCGAAAGGTTTGAACTCCAACCACAATGAACCATTCAGACGATTTTGTCTCATATGGCGTTTTTCCAAATTTTCACGTGCAATGGGATTTACACCGAAAGTATTATATTTAGCCGCATCTCCATATCCATAACCACCTGGATTATTCTCATCATAAACCGGAATAGTAGGCATCATACGTAAAAAGTCATTATAAGTATTTGTCTGGTTCGGATCTGTATTAGTTAATGAGTAGGCCAAGTTCTCACCGAATGAAAACCAACCTTTTTTCCCCTGTGTGTTAACACGGAAACTATAACGATCAAACGTATTTCCATAAGATACACCATCATTATTATAGTAACCAGCTGAAACAAAATAACTACCAGAATCTCCACCACCGGATAAAGATACATTATAATCCTGTACCAAAGCTGTCTTCAATACCTCATCCTGCCAATTGGTATCATATTCGGAATGCTTCTGAGTTGTTGTTATGGAGGCTATACCATCTTTTATCGCTTCTTTATAAGCTATATCATTATATTTAATGTACTCTGCCGCATTCATCAAATCAAACTTCGGACTCCATTCCAATGTTTCTTTCACACTTACATTCACCTTCATAGGACCACTCACCCCTTTCTTAGTAGTAACAATAATCACCCCATTAGCAGCACGAGAACCATATATAGCGGCAGCGGAAGCATCTTTCAAGATCTGAATAGATTCAACGTCAGCCGGATTAAAGTCAACTCCCGGATCAGTTATCATCCCATCGACCACCCACAACGGAGCATTATTACTTAATGAACCCACACCACGAATTTGAATAGAAGCATCCTCACCTGCTCTACCACTACTACGAACGTTTACACCTGTAGCAAGCCCCTGCATCTGACTGACAAGTGTTCCAGCTGAGCTTTTTTTCATCTCTTTGGTATCAACTACTGCTACTGCACCCGTCAGATCAGATTTCTTCACAGTCTGATAACCAATTATAACCACCTCTTCCAAAGCCTTGGAATCATCCTTCATTATCACGTGCAAAGGTTTTCCCTTGTAAACAATCTCTTGGAGGGTCATCCCTATATATGAGAAAACCAATGTTTGTCCATTTTCTCCAGTAAGAGTAAACTTACCATCCAAATCAGTAGTAGTACCGGTAGAAGTACCCTTAATAACCACATTCACACCAATTAAAGGCAGGTTGTCTGTGTCTACTACGGTTCCGGTCATTGTTACGTTCTGCGCATAAGCAGTCATCGTAAAAATAGTCAGAAAGAAGAGTAATAATTTTTTAATCATTTTTTATAGAATTAGATTTGTAAAATTGTGCGGAGATTTCAGTTCCGCTTTTTAATTAATCACAAGTATGTATCATAAATATACATACAACAGATAGAATTTGAAGGTCACATTCTTGTTATGTCATAGGCATTTCTTTTTTCACAGTATTACATGAATCATATTCTCAACTTTTTGTGATGCAAATGTATTCCAAACTCCCCGAATGTGCTAGAACTATTCAACCAATTAATAGAATAATACATTCAAAAATCGCCCTCAGAATAGTTCCTGAGGGCGATTAGTTCTATTATTCTATTTCATGCGCCGAAAAAAATCATTTCACAAAATCTTTTGGTAAAATACCAAATTGCTTCTGAAAACATTTAGTAAAATAAGAAGGAGTATTGAAGCCAACCATATAACATACTTCATTTACCTTACATTCTCCTTCCCTTAATAATTGAGCAGCTTTTTTCAATCTCTCTAAACGGATATAGTCATTAGGGGTCATGTCCAAGACTCCTTTTATTTTGCGGTTCAAACTGGAACGGCTCATATTAAGCAAACTCGCCATATCGTCCAGACAGAAGTCCGGATTTTGCATATTGGCAACAATCACTTCATTCAAGGTTTTCAAAAAAGTTTCATCCGCTTTCGTCATAGCCATAGAATTGGTCTGTATAAACGGTGAATGTGCAAAAGCCGCATGCAGCTTTTCATGATTACTTAATAAATTGGCAACAGACACTTTCAAATACTCCACAGAAAACGGCTTTTCAATATAAGCATCCGCTCCAGATTTCAAACCATCTATTTTTGATTGTAAAGTGGTCTTAGCCGTCAACAGTACAATAGGAATATGACTGTAATCCAAGTCTGATTTTATACGGTCACATAATTCCAACCCATCCATTTCGGGCATCATTATATCCGATACTATTAAGTTCACTGTATGCCCCTCCAACACCTTTAAGGCCTCCACTCCGTTAGTTGCAGTCAATATTTGATAAACAGGTGACAATTGTCTGACAACAAAAGCCAACATTTCAACATTATCCTCCACAATCAATACAGTGTAACGCGGCTTCTGTTGCAATTGTCCCGGATCCTCTTCTTTCGGATCCTCTTTCAACTTAACCTCACTCTTCGAAATGGCAATAGTATGTTCATGCTTTACTGGCAATGAAAGAATAAAACAATTCTGCTTTTGTGAATCATCCATAATTAAGTTCCCTTCATGCAACTCAGCTAAAGATCTTGCCAATGCCAAACCAATTCCCGTACCCGAAACCTTACGGGAAAATCCGTCCTTATACTGTATGAAAGGCTTAAAAATCTCTTCACGCATTTCCATAGGAATTACATTGCCATCGTTACAGACAGACAAGAACCAACAAGTATCCTCCATCCACAACCGGACATGAATATAAGTTTCAGAATATTTAATGGCATTAGTAAACAGATTACTAATTATCTTAGTCAACGCCTCACGATCTATCGACGCATAGATAGATTCCGAACATTCAATAACAAATTCCAATTTCTTTTGCCGTGCCAATGGAGTAAACCGCATATAAATCTGCTGTAATATATCCGAAATATTACACTCTACAAAATTCAGTTGAAACCCACGTGTTTCAGTCTTTCTGAAATCAAGTAACTGATTAACCAAATCCAGTAAACGGGTAGTATTCAGATTCATTATTTCCAAATCATCACGGATATCTGCAGATACATTCGGAGAAACAAGCACATTTTCAAGCGGACTTTTGATTAATGTCAAAGGAGTACGAATCTCATGCGCCACATTCGTAAAGAAATCTATTTTTGCAGTATAGAGTTCGCGTTCCTTTTCCCGTTCGAATTTCTCCATGGCCTGTTGGTGTTTCTGCTCATTCCTTTTCCGGAAATAATAAATGATACCTACCACAGACAGAATTCCTAATAGCAAATAAATAAAATAGGCCCACCCTGATAAATAAAACGGAGGTAAAATATGAATCTTCAATATACGCTCTTTTTCATTCCATTTTCCGTCACTATTCGATCCTCTTAAATGGAAAATATAAGTTCCATATGGTAAATTGGAATAATTGATTACCGAATTCCGCCCTACATTATACCACTCTTTATCAAATCCTTCCATTTTATAAACCAATTGATTCATTTCCGGTGCCTGATAACCTAATGCCGCCGCATGCAATGAAAAAGAATTTTGATCAGATTCTAACTCGACCTCATCAGAAAAGACGATGCTTTCTTTCAATGGAGAATCCTTACTGCCGATCTGCATTCGTTTATTGAATAAGAAGAAATCTGTAATGACAACTGGTGGAACAAAAGTATTTTCTACAAAAGTAGATGGATCAAAAGTGATAAAACCATTTATACTACCTAAATAGATACGTCCCATCTTATCTTTATACCCAGACTGATAATTAAACTGGTTACTTAGCAATCCGTTTGCTGTAGTATAAACTCGTTTATCATCTGTTTCCGGATTGAAACAAACCAAACCATTATTAGTTGTCAACCATAAATTCCCCCGATTATCCTCTACCATCCGATAAATGATATTACTAGGAAAACCTTTCGACATATCAAAACGAGTAAAGCTTTCATTTTCCGGATTAAAACGGCAAAAACCCGCCCCTTGTGTCATAAACCATAACCGCTTACGACTATCTTCACAAATACTGATTACTTTATCATAAGGTAATGAAGTGGAATCGTTCTTGTGAAAAATAAAATTCTTCCATTCTTTCTTATTCACATCATAACGAAAAACACCGTTAGAATAAGTTGCCAGCCACAAATTCCCATTAAAATCCTCCAATATTTTATAAACAAACATATTAGCTAGTTCCGGCATCCTAGTAAAGTCATCTGTATCACGATTATATCGCAGCAATCCAGATGTAGTGCCAATCCATAAGTCACCAGATGTAGTTTTACAAATAGAGAATACATTATTGGCATCCAAAGAATTTGGGCTTATACCTTTTTGATAGTGTCTTACTTGCTTCGTAAGCAAATCAATACGGCTTAAACCTCCGGAAAAAGTGCCTACCCACAAATCATCACCGTCCAAACATAAACCATGAACATTTTAATAAATAGAAGGATGTGAGAATTTTTCAATCTTTCCACTTTCCGGATAAAAATGAAATAATCCCTTATCTTCAGTACCAATCCAAACAGTACCATCATTACTTTCACAGAATTCACGTACCCTACGCCCAAAATTTTTAATATCATCACGAGGGTAGAATTTTTCAAAATAAGTCCATTGACGCGGATAGTAATTGACCCCGCCAAAATAAGATCCGATCCACATTCCTCCCTCATTATCACGGCATATAGAATAAATAGCATTATCGGCTAAAGCATAAGAATCATTCCCGTTTGAAACAGTGAGATGAGCTATTTCACCTTTTTCCAAATCATAAATATATAGCCCCGACTCCGTACCTACCCATAATTCCTTATCCGATTTAAAGCCTAAATCACGCACATAATAATTCAACAAACGCCTTACCCGCCCTGTTGTCAGATTAATTTCAGTCAAACCATTAGAAGAACCGATATACCAACAATTATGGGGACCCATAATCCAAGTATTAATGATATCATCTTTAAAAGGCTCTTTTCCTTCAGAATCCTGAAAGGGAAACAATGTCTTAAAATTATCTTTTGTATAATATAGGTTGTCGTCATATAAACTGACCCAACATAGTTTTTCCTCAAACCAAAAACGCGTAACATTGGCCAATTGGTTCTTACGCTTATCTCTATGCAGACAATTAATTAACCGATCTTGCACACGATCAAAATGAAACAATCCTTGATAATCCACGGAAATCCATATATCACTATCTTCATCACTTTCAATACGAGTCACAGCACGACTAATCATATCACCTGTGTCACTAACTCTATCAAATACTGTAAAGTCTTCTAATAAAGGATTATACACATAAACGCCTGCATCTGTTCCAACCCAAATATTTCCTTCTTTATCCTCATGAAGTGCAGTGATAAAATTATTTCCTAAAGCAGAATTCTCTTTTTTGAAAATACGAAAACTCAGGCCATCAAAACGATTCAAACCATCTTTTGTTCCAAACCACATGAAACCTTGTTTATCTTGCAAAATAGCGTTCACCGTGTTTTGCGAGAGTCCGTCTTGAATATCCAATGTTTTGAAATAATATCGGATATTACTTTGAGAGTAAAGAGTAAATGCATATAAAAAAAGAAGTCCTATTATGAATATTCTTTTCATAGTATATCAATTTAGTTTAGAGAGTACAAAATTAAAGATTAAATTCTCCATATCAATAATTATCCGGAAAAAGTCCCAAAAGAACCAGTGTTTGCCCTCACCGCTTCTTTCAGGACTCTTCCTCTCTGAATCTTATTTATCCCAAATGTTATATTCCACAATTCCTTCTACCTTAACATACATTATTTATGTACCGAAAACTTGTAAATACAATGACTTTGATATTTTTCTCCTGGTCTCACTACTGCCGTAGGCCAGTCTGCCTTATTAGGTGTATCGGGATATTTTTGCGTTTCCAAGCACACAGAGGCCCGAAAATTATATATTGTATTTTTTTTACCCGTCAATGTCCCATCTAGAAAATTACCACAATAAACCTGAATACCCGGCTCGTCAGTATAAACATTGAGTACAATCCCCGTAACAGGTGACTCCAATGTGGCACAAACTTGATGAATATCCCCCTTAGTATTCAATACCCAATTATGATCAATGCCATTCCCATATCTTAATTGTTCAAAATCTTGATTAATACGAGTTCCAATGACAGCAGGAAGTCTGAAATCCATAGGAGTACCCTCAACCGGAACAATTTCTCCAGTCGTCATAAAAGTACTGTCAACAGGAGTATAATAATCCGCGTTCAAAGTCAATAAATAATCAGAATTATCTTTTGACGGATCTCCATCTAAATTAAAATAAGAATGATTAGTCATGTTTACAACAGTCGGTTTATCCGTTTCTGCTTCATACTGAATATCAATAGCATTATCGTCCGTCAATTTCATTATAACAGTACAATTCAAATTTCCAGGAAAACCCTCTTCACCATTTTTAGACAAGTAAGTCAGTTTCACCTCTCTGTCACTCACTTGAATACCTCTATAAATACGATATTGAAATCCTTGAGGACCTCCATGCAAACAATGTCCGTAATTGTTTCGAGGCAATTGGTATACTATCCCATCCAATGAAAAACGTCCCTGATTTATACGGTTGGCATAACGCCCTATACTTGCTCCAAAATCCGACGGATATTTGATATAGTCCTGTATGGAATCAAAACCCAATACTACATCCCTCATTATTCCATCTTTATCAGGAACCATAACAGAAACAATACGACCGCCATAGTTAGTGATACAAACTTCCATCTTATTTTTATTCTTCAATACAAACAGATCAGTTTTCTCACCATTTATCTCCGTTTGAAAACGACTTTTACTTAAACCGGATTCAGTCAAGACCTCATCATTTTTATAAGAAGTACATGCAGTCATAAGGACTGCACATACCCAAAAGAACAGCTTATTCATATTCCTTACTTTAATGATTTACAGATACGTGCGTTGGCTTCTCTCACTCGTTTTTCATCTACTTTAATCACCTTACGATCATAAGTCATCAGTCCGTTCACTTCCACCTCCACATCCGTAGTCTGAGTATAAACAGCCGCCGAGAATCCCCTGGTTATCAGGTCATAAAGCATATCTGTATATTTTATATACTCATCAGTTACTTCTTTGGAAGAATTAAACTGTATATATCCCCAGTTACGATCCGGTTCCCAGATATGATTTTTCACTACCCAACCGATACCACCGTACTCTCCCAAAACATTCGCTCGCTGGGCATCATACAGATACATTTCGGGAGCAGGATAATTATGCAAGTCAAGCATATCGCCACAAGTATAATGGTTACCTCCACTTGCAGGATTTACCAGACGGGTCGGATCATATTCTTTAGTCCATTCTGCAATTTCCGGAGTCTTGAATTGCCCCCATGCCTCATTGAACGGAACCCATGTTCCGATACATGGATAAGAATACAAGCAATCCATAATTTCTTTCCATTCTTTACGGTAACAAGCCTCAGAAACCGCCGAACGCTTTTTTTCCGTACCTTCAAAATATTTGCGGTTCTGCCACTCCGGATTACGATCACCGCTAGGCATATCCTGCCACACAATAATTCCCAATTGATCACAATGAGTATACCAACGGGCCGGTTCCACTTTAATATGTTTACGTATCATATTGAATCCTAAGTCTTTAGTCTTTTGTATATCATATACTAAAGCCTCATCAGTGGGAGCGGTATACAATCCATCAGGCCACCATCCCTGATCCAATGGTCCGAACTGGAACAAAGGTTGGTTATTCAGTTCTAAACGTACAATTCCATTAGCATCACGTTTCGTAGAGTATTTGCGCATAGCTGCATAACTGTTCACCTGATCCAATATTTTATTATCGCTTTTCAACATAACCTTTAAAGTATACAAAAAGGGAAAATCAGGACTCCATAATTTAGCATCTTCCGGCATAGGTATGACCACAGCCTCATCATTAATACTTTTCCCAGTGGCAACCAACTGATTGCCGTCATATACGTTTACTTCAATCAGATCGGAAGGTGCCCTCATATTCAAATGGGCTTTTACAGTCAGTAAGTGTTGATCAATATCCGGTGTGATTCGAAGTTCTTCAATATGCCTGGCAGTAACCGGTTCCAGCCAAACAGTCTGCCAAATGCCAGTCACAGGAGTATACCAAATACCCTCCGGATTATTCACCTGTTTACCTCTAGGCTGATACCCTTCATCCGTAGGGTCCCAAACTTTTACTACTAATCTATTATTTCCCTTACCAGACAACGCTGCAGTGATATCAAAAGAAAACGGAGTAAAACCACCAGTATGACTACCAACCTTCACATCATTTACCCAAATATCTGCTTTCCAGTCCACAGCACCGAAATGAAGTAATACATTTTTATTTTTCCAAGCAACAGGCACTTCAAATGAACGGGAATACCATAATTCCTTTTTTGCACCGACTCTTTGTCCCACACCTGATAAAGAAGATTCCACTGCAAAAGGTACCAAAATCTGCCCGTCAAAATGCGCCGGAACATTTCCTCCCAAATCGGTGATAGCATACTCCCACAAACCATTCAAGTTCTTCCATTCATTACGTTCCATTATAGGACGTGGATATTCAGGCAATACGGCAGAGGTATTTATTTTATTTGCCCACTGTGTTTTGATCTTGTCACCAGCCGGTTTCCACTGCGCACATACTTCCGTAGTCAAAAAGGCTAACAACAGAGATAAGATAAGAAAATTCTTCATAATAGTGTAATTTAATGTTTTTCTCAGTATGGCAAAGATAGAAGCAATATGCTTTAAAGGATAGAACAATTCTTCCAATAATTAAAATAATCCGCTCAAATCCTCCATTTCAACGGCAGAGTGATCTAATTATTCTATCTTCTATGTATAATCTTACAAGCCATTTCCATACAGAATAGACTAAAAAACAAATGATACCTACTCATCACGAGCAAGTATCATCTAAATTAAAATCTAAATTCTCTACGAGAATAAGGTGGTCTCGCCTTAAATCTGAACACAAGCATCCAACGAGACCTCCTAAAAGTATTGTACGCTTACAATACTTATACGTTTTGATCCTTTTATGTCTATTTTATCAATAAATTTCTTTTCTGAATAATGGTACAAAGATAAACTTTTAACCTATCCGACAGAGAATAAGTTCTCTAAAAGGAAAACATTAGAGAAATATGGGTCATGCATTAGATTTATTTAAAAAATAAATACAATACGGAATACCACTACCTATAATAAAACAATATCATTCCTTCAAAAAGCTCCATATTTCATAAAAGAAAAAACAGTAGACTGGACATTCCCAGCCTACTGCTTTATTTGTTAAAAAACACATTTCTTTATTTTGCTCCGTTTACAAACTTTTTGACGGTATTATAAAGATCATCTCCACGCAACTCCTTCGCTACAATTTTACCTTCCGGATCTACTAAAATTATATGTGGGAAACCGACAATACAATATGATTCCAACACATCCTTCACATCGTCTTTCCGCAACAGAACCTGATTCCAATAGCTCTTGTCTTCTTCAATAGCCTTTTTCCAATCTTCCTCACGACGGTCTGTAGACACACCATAAATAGTAAATCCTTTATCTTTGAAAGCATTGTACGTCTTCAACAGATAAGGAGTTTCCTTACGGCACCAACTACAACCGGCAAACCAAAAATCGACTAGAACATATTTACCCTTGAAATCGTTCAAACTGACAGAATTTCCTTTCAAATCAATTCCTGTTATAGCAGGAGCAACACTGCCGGTAGCACACTTAGCAAATTTATCCAAACCTTCTTGCATTTTTACATATATACCACTTTGCTTGGACACCTCATCAAAACCGCCTATGAAGTTACGTGCCTCATCAATCTCTTTAACTGTATTAAAAGTATGATTTTGGAAGCGATAGGTATAATAAAGATACAAACCGAAGTATGAGCCTTTATTTTTAGCAATTTCCTCATTTATCAGTTTACGGGTCTGTTCCGAGGCACTCTCATAATAAGGACTGGAAACCTCCCGGATACGCTCCATTTCCTCACGATCTCCTTTTTCACGAGCCGCATAGAACATATGATCCAAAGAATCGAGAACCGTACGATTACCTGCTATATATTTCGCTTCTAGCAAAGCTTCGTATTGCTCCTGCAATGCAGACCCTGTAGCATGTAAACTCAGTTGGTCATACTTATCCTTGCCTAAGGTAAGCTGCATGGATTTGGGTTCCAAAAACAAATTAGCGTATTGCTGTAAATACTCCCCACGCTCCATATTCTGCAAAGAGAAACAATAAAGACCGACTTGTATAGAATCAGTGGGATAAGCAAATCTACCATCGGTAACAGCAATAGATTTAATCAGTTTCACACTACCATAATGCTCATTGTCCACTTGATATAAATAGATAGAATCAGCCTGGATTCCATCAAGACTACCCTCTAAAGACACAGACTTAGACTCATTGCAAGCATTTAACATGCATAAAGAAACGCCTAATAATAGATATTTTTTATAAATCATAAATTTACTATTTATTAAGAACAGAATCAATCAAAGTACCAATCTCTTCACTTGACGGACGTGGAGCGTATGCATTCACAATATTGAAATCCTTGTCAATCAAAATAAAACGAGGAATATACATGATAGCCCAACTTTCTTTTAAAGCAACATCATTGGAATGATATTGAGTCAATTCTTTCTTATGTCCATCCAAGTACCTTAACCAAGGTTTCGTTGTAGTATCTGTAGAAACCGGAAGAAAAACAATATCCTTACCCGCATATTTCTTACCTAAAGCCTCAAATGCCGGAGATTCCTGAATGCAAGGACCACACCAAGTTGCCCATAAATCAATATAAATCACCTTACCCCTAAAATCTGCAAGATGCTTCACATTGCCTTCCACATCCAACATCTCAAAATCAATGGCAGGTTGTCCGGGAAGCAACTTGGAAGCTTGAACAATCTTTCCTTCAATTTCTGTCACGAAATCAGCATTCTTCACTGTTTGCAAAAATGCCTTCGCCTCATTCACAGTCTGTTCAGAAGCTTCATTTCTCAGATTATCAACTATTTTAGCACAAGCATATAATTCCGTAGTACGCGCAGGAATGGAAATATCTTTAAACCAAAGAGAAGCTAATGTAGAATCTTCCTGATAAGACAAAACATCGCGCACCACAGCTACATTCAGCATATCTTCATTCATAATCTCCTTATATAGCGGAGTTACATCCTGAGTTAATGAAACATTAAATTCATTCCATTTAGCCCGCATCTCTTCTTCATTCTTCACTCCGGCAAACATCCTTGAATAACTTGCATAACAGATATAACTATTAATAATATCCGCTTTGATCCGTGCTGTTTCCAGCTTTTTAAATGCATCAGACACATTACTTAACGTATCCAATGTATGCATACGTATAGCGGCCAAGCTGTCAACCAACGCTTTAGTGGATACAAAATCTCCACGCAAGTTACCACCGGCTTCCAGATAAGAACCTCCTTTCGGGAAAAGACGGAACTTCATGTAATTATTGGCTTCGGCTCCGATTCCCGAGAATTCCGCTTCTGTATTTGTCTGAGTTACTTTGATAGTCATGTCATCTCCTGGAGTAAGATACAATGTGTTGCGGCTGATAGTATAATATGTCGGTTCTTTAAGTACAAAAGTAGTATCAAAATGACCGGAAGCATCCGTTTTCAACAAAATATCCCGGCTATCGCCTAGCATAGATGCCGCTCCGTCAAATCTCATACGCACATTCTGGCTACCCATATCAAGCAACTGACCTTTCAAATGAACAGTATTCGCCAATTCTTGCTTAGTTCCACTGTTGCAGGAACCCAGGCAACAGCATAATGCTGCTGTTGCCATCATAATCGTTAATTTTTTCATTAAAATATCTTTTATCTTATGTTAGGAATCATATCAGGATTAAAACGAAGTACAGTGGGTGGAATAGGCAAAATATATTTAGGACTATTGGGTTCCAATTTGTACTCTACACCATTCACCTCATGTACAATAGTCTTTGCAAATTCAGGTTCACGATTCAAACGTTTCAAGTCAATCAAGCGGGTACAGCCAAGCATAGGCATTTCCCGTCTTCTTTCCTCCAAGACTTTTACCAATGCATCCTTGTTATCACTTGCAACCAAAGGTACATTATCAATAATACGACTATCACGCAAGGTGTTAATATATTCCATAGCTTTGTCTTTACTACCTATACGAGCTTCACACTCTGCTGCTATCAGATACATTTCCGGAGTAGACATAGCCATGTTGGCATAAATATAAGGTGCCCAAAGAGGATAATCCAAATCTATTCCACCTAAATATTTCGTAAAATACAACAGATAACGCTGATCCCTTTCCTGATCATACAAGGACGCCAATTCTTCAGAAGCATATGCAGTAGCACTAAATCCAAAAGTCCATGGAGCCAAACGAATATAAATATTTTCCGGATTCTCATCTCCATCCGGAACATCGATCCTACCAATATATTTATCACGATCCACTACTTTATACGGGAAAAGACTCATCAAAGTTGAATTATTCTGTAATGAGATCACCGCATTCTCCAAAGCTTTTTTGTAATCTCCCATATAAAGATACATACGTGCCAACATCCCGTACCCCACCGGCTTAGATGCACGATAGGCATTCAACACCGGTTTTTCCGGTAAATTAGGAGCAGCCTCATCCAGATCTGTCTTAATTTGATCATATACTTCCTGCACTGTAGCGCGCTGCAAATTTGTTTTATTGATATTTTTATCCAACATCAATGGAACGCCAGGATCTGTAGCAGCAGTCGACGGATCGTAATGATTAGCATAAGCATTAACCAAAGTCAAATACTCAAAAGCACGCCCAACCAATGCTTCAGCCCTCAATTGCTTTTTATGTTCTTCAGTATCTTGAGTAGCTCCCATTATATCATCAATAACTACGTTATAATAATAAATACGATTATAGGAGTATTCCCAAAGACCGTCACTCTCTCCTTCTCCAAAGATTTCACTATTAAACGCATATAAATGCTGGTTCGGCAACTCCAGAGAAACAAATCCTCCAGTCATATCATCTTCATAAGGCATGAAAACATCATCTGTCATAAAGTTAGGATATGATTCTGAAGCTTTTAGCAATTGAGCATAATTCAATAAACGTTCATAGTCTTCACTCTTTTCCGGAATTACAATCCCTTTAGGTTGTATATCCAAATAATCATCACATGACATTATAGGTAACGCCAAACATGCACAAAGTAAAAATTTATATAATTTCATATTTATCTATTCAATCATTTAAAAATTAAGGGACAAACCAATTGTATAAGTAGTAGGATTCGGAAGAGTCAATGCTCCCCATCCATACCCCGATGTAGTATACGCTTCCGGATCAATATCTCCGTTAGCAGCCCACCACCACACATTACTAATTTGACAAGTCACTGCGGCCGATTCTATAAAATATTTCCTCAACCAATTCTTTGGCAAATTGTAACTCAATGAGATATCTCTCAATTTGATATAATCTGCCTTTTTTACATGAATGTCTGCCGAATACCATGTCTGAGCATCTGTATAATAAATATTCCTATTGAAAGACGGAGCTACTCCTGGAATATTTTCATCCCCCGGTTTCCTCCAATGGTTTAAAGCCTTACGAGTAAGATTCGCACTCGGTGCACCACCCATATATCCAGCTACAACATCACGTAACACATGCCCGCCATAATATACAAACATAAATGAAAAATCAAAATCACGATAAGAGAAGAAATTTTTCAATGATGCCGTATACTTTGGAGTACGAGTTCCAGAATACACCATATCATCAATAGAACTTACTTTTGAAACTTTTTCTCCTTCTTTATTATACACCAACACATTCCCATTTGTCGGATTAAGTCCTGCATAACGATAACTAAAGACACTATTAATAGGGTAACCAACAGCTGCTACATTATATGCACTATAATAAAAAACCGTTTCTTTTGTACCTTCTAAATTTGTCAATTCATTTTTATTATAACTAAACATTAAATTTGTTCCCCAAGTAAAATTCTTATTTTGAATATTTACACTCTGTAATGACAATTCTACACCTCTATTAAACATCGAGCCATAATTTTGCAATAAACTTGCCCAACCTAAAGTCGGATCCGCATTACGATTTCCTAACAAGTCCGTCGTTTTCTTATAATAATAATCAATACTACCGCTTAAACGAGAATTGAATACAGAAAAATCAAGCCCCACATTGGTAGAAGCCGTTTTCTCCCAACGAAGTTGAGAATTGGGTGGATTCTTTATATACGAACCAAAATCTCCAACCCAATCATTATATCCGCTATCAACCACAGTCATATACGGTCCTGCATTTTTAGGAACATTACCACCCACACCATAAGTCATACGCAAATTCAAACGATTCAACCACATACAATCTTCCATAAAAGGCTCATTAGCTATCTGCCAACTACCACCAACGGACCACAACGGACGATACTGATATTTAGGATCAGTACCAAATAAATTAGATTGATCGATACGAATACTTCCAGTTAATGAATAACGTTCGTCAAATGTATATGAACCATTAGCATAAAAAGAAACATATCGGTCTTCTGTATGAGTCAATGCATTATATTCACCATAGACCCAATTAAACGACCCCAACAAAGCTTCAGTACCATTAATAGGAGACATAACTAACGGATTTATAGGTTTTACTCCCAAGCTATTATCATCATATCCCATATAATAATTCTGCGCACCAGTACGACGCACCAACCGACGTTCAGCACCGCCCAACGCAGATATAGCATGTTTTCCCAATATACGATTAAAGTTCACCTGAGCACGCATTGTATACGAATAAGATTCATAACGACTTTCATCCAATTGGCCACCTTTAGGGACATTCAGTGTAAGGCTTCCTGTTGCCGCATCATATTGAGCTGCATCATTTATCATATTACGCACTTTATATGACATATTACTATATAAAGTACGATTTTTATCATAAGTCCCTTCTGTCTGATATTTTAAATCAATATTAAGACCTTCTAGAATTTTAAATTTCAATCCTGCATGCAAACGATAATAATTGGAATTATTATGATAGCTTTCTTCTGCACGATTCTTTATCGGACTATATGTTTCATCCATCAAACCTATACTTTGCAAACGTTGCAATTCATAATCTGATTTAGTACGTTGAAAATCTAGTGGATTTCCCTGTAAATCCCTTAACATATAATAACTAGGATAACTACTCATCAAGCTGCTATAACTACCTGCTCCATTATCACCCTTTGAACGATAAAAGCTTCCTGTAACTCCAAAATCAGCCGATAACCAATCAAAAAAATCCACATCATCTTTTAGGCTAAATCCAATACGATCTTTACTTTGATACTTTTGATTACCATAATCACCCATATAATTAACAGTAGCCATGTATCGATTTTTATTAGATCCACCAGAAATAGCTAAATTATGCTGATGAACAATACCTACACGCGCAAATTCATCTTCTATTTGTTTACGATTATCATTTGTACGATAAGGTAACAGAGCATCTGCCAATTGACCATCTGTCAGTTGACCTCGTTCATGCTGATACAATAAGCTAACTACCGGATTTACAGCTTGACGCTTATTCAAATTCTCATAAGCCGTATGATAATAATCAAACCCCTCAATCTGCATATCTACCAGCTCGGAACTACTCATCAAATTCAAATAATCAAAATCCGGTTTTGGAGACAACTTAATACTACCATTATAACTTACTTTAGTTTTACCTTCCTGTCCACGTTTAGTTGTAATAACAATTACACCATTAGCCGCACGGGCACCATAAATAGAACTTGCAGCAGCATCCTTCAATACTGTTATATTTTGTACATCTGTAGGATTTATTGATGCTAAATCACCTTCATAAGGCATACCATCAACCACATACAATGGCTTTGTATTTCCCATATAAGTAGTAATACCACGAATAACAACATCATTACTGTTGCTTGAAGTTTTATTTATACCTGCTACCAATCCTTCAATACGTGACAACACATCCGTTTCCAGTTTACCCTTCGTACTTTTCTCTGAAATCACAGAATAAGATCCTGTTGCTCGTTCTTTGGACAAAGTCTGATAGCCAGTTACTACAACATCCGCCAGTGCAGTGGCATTAGTTTCCATTTTCACATTCACCACTTTCTTACCAGCTTGTACCTTGACTACTTTATCTGCCATTCCAACAAAAGTAAATGACACTAAATCACCAGGAGTAACCCGCAAACTATACCGACCATCTATATCGGTTACAGTACCCTGACTTGTACCTCCAATCATAATGGTAGCTCCAATAATACTTTCTCCGGTTTCATCCATAACCACACCTGTCATATAAAAGGGTTCATGTTTTCCGGTTGTTTTCTCAGCCTTTGAAGGTAAAATAAGAATCAAATTTCTTTTTACTTCATATCGTAATGAAGTCTGTTTACAAAAATCGTCCAAAACCGCATTCAAAGAAGTTTTGGTGTAAAATAAACTTACCCGTTTTCCTGAATCAATATTTTCTTCATCGTAAACAAAATGGATCTTTGCTTCCCTTTGCAGTTGATCCAAGGCTGTTCTGATTAAAACATTGTTCACATTGATAGTCACTTTAGTATCCGTTTGGGCAAATGCTTCACCCACCGAACAACAAAATACTATCAATGCAACAAAGCATTTCACCATGAGGCCTTTGCGACAGATAGTTTCGCTCAAAAGTTTTGTACTCATAATTGTTTGTTGATTTATTATTAAAAAAAGTCAATTCTCTCCTATCATTTTACTTTCTCATTCGTGCTTATCTTCAATGTAAATCGTTTCTCCTTCGCGGGTAAAATGTACATTAGACACTCTCTCAATTACTTCAATAGCAAAATTTAACTCTTCATCTCTGAAGATGATACCTGCAAATCTTTTATCTTTCAAAGATTCATTTTTAAAATAGATATCTACATTATACCACCGTGACAGTTGGGCAACAATTTCAGACAAAGACGTATTACGAAACTCATAATTTCCCTTCGCCCAGGAAGTAAATAGATAAGCAGGCACATCACGTGTCACTATATCATCATTATCCAGTTCAATAACCGCTTGTTGGTCAGGATTTAACACAACCGAAACTTTAGCTGTACTTACTTTAATACGCCCTTCTGCAAGAGTTGTATATACCTTATAATCAGGATAAGCAGATATATTAAAACTTGTACCAAGTACCTCCACCGAATGTCTGTTTGTATGAACTATAAAAGGATGTTTAGCATCTTTCGCCACTTCAAAAAAAGCTTCCCCTTCTAGAAAAACTTCTCTTTTTTCTCCAACGAAAGAAGTTGGATAACGTAAAAGACTTTCAGCATTCATCCATATCCTTGTTCCATCCGATAAAATCAACTGATATTCCCCTCCTCTTGGAATAGCCAGTGTATTAATCTGAGGAGTTGAAGAAACCTCTTCCACTTTTCTATAAGTCAATAATTGATTGGCATTATTATTGATTACAGTAGAATTTGCATTAGAAATCGTACCCTTTTTAACAGACAGATCCACTTTTTCTCCATTCTCTAAAGTAAGGATAGCCTTGCGGCTACCTGTTTCCGGAAATGAAATCACAGCAGCCACTACAGCCTCCTTGTTTTGCGTGTTATTGTGGAGAAAGAATATATGACTAATTCCTAAAATAAGAAAAAGAAGAGCCGCTGATGCCGCTACACAATATAAACTGATACGGCGTTTCCTTCTTTTTTCAAGCTTGTATTGCAGGTTTTCCCATGAACGTTCATGATCATATTGACAACGAAATTCTTCTTTTCGCTGCGCTATATAATATTCAAAAGACTTTTTGTTCTTTTTTGGATTCTCTTTGTTCATCGATTACTTTCTTTTAATAAAAGAGAGCCCAAATTAATAAATGGGTGACAGGAAAAGAAGAAAAATTTAATTTTAGTAAAACAGTGAGTGTAGATTGTATTCTTTTCTTAATTGTCTCAAGGCTCTTGTCAGATGAGTTTTTAGGGTATTCACAGAAATATGGAGTTCTTCAGCCGCTTCTTTATATTTCTTATTTTCCATAATGACAGCTCTCACTACTTGTAATTCCTGACGAGGTAATTTTTGTAATTTTTCCAATAATAACTTATTTCGTTCCTCTTGCTCCTCTTCATCTATAGACTCTTCAGGAATACTCATATCAAGACCTGAGAGTTCCTCCATAGATAACATGTTATTTTTCTGTAAAGTATTGATTGCCGCATTCCGCACAGACAAATAAAGATAGTAACGAAGATTTTGATTTATTTTCAAGTAATATTTCTTCTCCCAAAAATAGATAAAGAAATCCTGCACAATATCTTCAGCCATCTCAAAAGAATCGGTCAGTTGCACTGCATATATACATAATTTCATGTGATAAGCATCAAATAATAAACGAAAAGCCTCCTTGGGAGATGTCCGGAACAACTCCAAGATATACTTATCCTTTTCGCTATTATCTTTTAAATTTATCACCATGATAATACACTAATAGATATAAAAACTAAAAAAAGGTTCTATAAATCATTAGATTTACAGAACCTTTCATATGTTAAAGGGTGACTAGTGGGATTCGAACCCACGACATTCAGAACCACAATCTGACGCTCTAACCGACTGAACTATAGTCACCATGTTAGGCTTTCCTTTCGAAAGCGATGCAAAGGTACTGTTTTTTTTTATATCCGCAAACTTTTTGAGGAAAAATTATTCAAAAAAATACTCTTTTATACCTCCATTCGATTTTCCTAATAAATTTTCAGTTCCTTTCAAGAAACGTTTCATCACATTAAGTTCCTCATTATGAATGGATTTATTAATAAAAGTAACAGGATATAATTCAAAGTTCTTTTTTTTACTTAAAACAGGTCTTGAAGTCCAAACCAATGCATATTCACAATCCGCTAAACGGGTTATTCGAAAAATCCGTTGCAACTTCAATCTTACCATAGCTCCTCCATCCGTTTTTTCTTTCGACATATTTGAGATAAAATTACCTAATGAATAAACAATGACATGCCGGGCAGGAGTCCGGGGGTCTTTTACAATTTCCATAGGCTGGAGTACATGCGGATGCGAACCTATTACATGATCAACTCCTTGTTCAATCAACCAGTTAGCCAATTCACACTCCGATCGTTCAGGGAACGAACAATATTCCACTCCCCAATGCATACAGGCTATAATAACATCAGGAAGTTTTCTGCGTGCATCAAGAATATCTTTTTTTATTTGTTCCAGATTAATATAATTAACCATATTCGGAGCATCAGTCTTCAAGCCATTCGTTCCATAAGTATAGTTCAACAATACAATTCTAAAACCATTCTTCTCAATCAATAACGGGTAGTTCTTATGACGTTCTTCCGGGTTCCTATAGGTTCCAGCATGATGTATTTTCAAAGAATCCAACATCAGAATAGTACGTTCCAACCCCAACTTCCCCTTATCCAGACAATGATTGTTAGCGGTCAGCAATACATCAAATCCGGCTTCCTTTATAGCATGAAGATATTCGTCCGGAGCACTGAACGCCGGATACCCTCTATAAGGCTTTCCTCCCAATGTCACCTCTAAGTTCCCTATAGCCATATCCGCCTCACTTATTTCTTTCTTCACATGACGGAAGCAATCATTATAATTATACCCGTCTCCTTGCCTGGCTGCATCAATTTGAGCCTGATGTTGCATCAAATCACCGACAAACAACAAAGAGATCTGATCTTGCGCCGATAGCGACAAACCAAACCATAGCAAAAAAAGAATGAAGATCTGTTTCATCTATTCTAACATTAAAGGGTACAAGATAGGAAAAAATTCGTAAAGAACAAAGTTCTACACTAATTTACAGTTTTCATACGCTTGAATTCCGTAGGAGCAACCCCGAACTGTGCCAACAGGCTTCACTAACCTGTACCCGTTCTGAAACAGCAGTACCATCGTTTTTTTCAAGCGAATAATACAAATAAAAATTAGAAAGAGGGTCTACAAGCATTTGCAACAAATCTTTATATATCACACACATGCCTTATTGATGACAATGACCCCAACAGAAACCACGTCAGCAAGCATGCCAACCGCCAGTCCAAAAGACAAGGACATTTAAAAAAAAGACCAAGACGTTTTTAAAAAAGACGGCGGCCTTTTAAAAAAAGCTCGTCATCTTTTTTAAAAATGACCTGATCTTTTTTACCACAGCCGGAATCCGCCATATTCCATAAAGGTACAAATCCTCTATGCGCACTTCTTACAAAAAAAAACCTAAAAATAGCCTACTTTACATCAAAACGGAATATCCTATAAAAAGTATATATATAACTGTATTCAAGCATTTTATGCAAAATTCAGCTTCACAATACAGTGAGGGCATAAGAGCATAAGTGAGAGCAATATTTTTTACCCTCACCATCTAAATCTTTTATAATAAACCTATTATACATGCAGTGAGGGCATGAGGGCATAAATGCCCCGAACTTCCCAGCGAGAAAGACCTATACATCAAGGACACTCCCGAAAATATAGTCATTCCGAAGAACAAAATAATCTTTTAAGAGCGAAAATCCTTCCTTATGATTTTACAGGTAAGTCCGAAAAACAGGCATAACTTTTGTTCATGAAAACAAGTGTGTCAAAAGCAGGTCAGCTTATCCTGTAAGCATTACCAAACTTTTGACACATTCTTTTTTATCCATCAAGCTTCGCAAAGCGCATGGCACTTACTTGTAAATGGCCTTTTTTCCTGCCAGCAATGTATTCTTCATCAATGATACAATCGTCATAGGTCCCACACCGCCCGGCACCGGAGTGATATAAGAACATTTGGGAGCTACTTCATCAAATTTCACATCCCCGGTCAGTTTGAATCCGGATTTCTTTGTAGCATCCGGCACACGGGTAGTACCTACATCAATAATGACCGCACCTTCTTTCACCATCTCAGCCTTTACAAAATTAGGCTGACCCAGTGCAGCAATGATAATGTCAGCTTCCTGACATTCTTTTACCAAATCCTTGCTGCGGCTGTGGCAAACAGTTACAGTGGCATCACCCGGATAAGCTTTCTGCATCATCAGACTTGCCATAGGCTTACCTACAATGTTACTGCGGCCCAATACCACACATTTTTTTCCTTGGGTTTCAATGTTGTAACGCTTCAGCAATTCAAGAATACCGTTAGGAGTAGCAGATACATAGCAAGGAAGACCAATGGACATACGGCCTACATTGATAGGGTGAAAACCATCCACATCTTTCCGATAGTCAATGGTTTCAATCACTTTCTGCTCGGAAATATGTTTCGGCAAAGGGAGCTGTACAATGAAACCATCCACGTCAGCATCCTCATTCAGTTCTCTGACCTTTGCCAATAATTCTTCTTCCGTCACATCCGCTTCATAGCGAATCAGACTGGATTTGAAACCACATACCTCACAAGCCTTTACCTTGGCCGCTACGTATGTTTCACTTCCTCCGTCGTGTCCGACGAGAATTGCAGCTAAATGGGGACGCTTGCCACCTTTAGCCACGATTTCGGCAACTTCCGCAGCAATTTCCTGCTTCACCAGTTCCGAAATAGCTTTTCCATCAATTAGTTGCATACTATCTATTTACTTATAAATTATTCATTGAGCAACAAATGTAGTATAAATCAGCCATGCAGCATAATAAAAAAAGGAGAAAGTTTCACACTTTCTCCCTTATCTGTTTATTTAAGCATCACTTTTTAAGTTTCGGCATCATCTTACCCATCTTACTGCCGGTCACCATCTTCATCATCTTGCGAGTCTGGTCAAACTGCTTCAACAGACGGTTTACCTCCTGAATGCTGGTTCCACTACCTTTGGCTATACGTGTACGGCGCGTTCCGTTCAGAATTTCAGGATTTGTACGTTCCTGCGGAGTCATGGAATAAATAATCGCTTCAATACTCTTGAACGCATTATCATCGATATCAATATCTTTGATAGCTTTCCCCACACCCGGAATCATGGATGCAAGTTCTTTCAAATTACCCATCTTCTTAATCTGATGAATCTGGCTCAAGAAATCATTAAAGTCGAACTGATTCTTGGCAATCTTCTTCTGAAGACGCTTTGCCTCTTCCTCGTCATATTGCTCCTGCGCACGCTCTACCAAAGACACGATATCACCCATGCCGAGAATACGGTCTGCCATACGTGCAGGATGGAACTGGTCGATAGCATCCAACTTTTCGCCGGTACCCACAAACTTGATAGGCTTATTCACAACGGTACGAATAGAAAGAGCGGCACCGCCACGGGTATCACCATCGAGCTTCGTCAAAATCACGCCATCAATGCCAATCTTATCATTAAATGATGTCGCTACATTGACTGCATCCTGACCAGTCATCGCATCGACAGTCAGAATTGTGTATGTCACATTCAGATTTTCCTTGATCTCTGCCAGCTCGTTCATCATGTCTTCATCGACATGCAGACGACCTGCAGTATCCAAAAATACTAAATTGATATCATTCTTTGCGGCATGCTCAATCGCTGCTTTCGCAATATTTACCGGTTTATGTCCATCTCCCATCGAAAATACAGGAACTCCGACTTTTTCACCGTTAATCTCCAACTGCTTGATTGCCGCCGGACGATACACATCACAGGCAACTAACAGCGGCTTTTTACCCTTATTCTTAAACTTGCCCGCAAGCTTTGCAACGGTTGTTGTCTTACCTGCACCCTGCAGACCACACATCATCACGATCGTGATTTC
>ENA-ORNF01000069-ORNF01000069.1-human-gut-metagenome-genome-assembly--contig:-NODE-69-length-91695-cov-8.416194_pt1 | contig 91695 bp, 69 predicted proteins | sample MGYA00242110_ERZ509012 | MGnify/ENA primary metagenome ERZ509012 (study PRJEB26280, sample SAMEA2338714) | human gut metagenome | biome: human gut; feature: human-associated habitat; material: faeces... | reverse complement strand
CTGCTCCCTGTTGATGAGTATGGGCTGCAACATGGCGGGCGTGGCGGGAAGCCGTGTCATTGACAATTCCGGACAGCGCTTCCTCACCATGATCCTTGTATGGAGCATTCCCTGCGGATCGACCCTTTCTTTGGCGCCGATGCTTGCCACAGTGTTTTACGGGCCTGCGGGGGCAATGGCGGTTGTGCTTATCATGCTGCTTACCACGGTCGGCTCTCTGTTTCTGGTTTCCCGGATTTTCAGGGGAAAGCTCATCAGTGAGCAGGACAAGGGCGGCATTGTCATGGAGCTTCCGCCGTATCACAAGCCCAAATGGGGACACATTATCCGGGAAACGCTTATGAAGGCATGGGATGTATTCAGCCGGGCATTCTGCGTGATCACGCTGGTATCCATCGTGTTCTACCTGCTCTCCTACAACTGGTTCGGCGGTGAGTACAGTATTCTTTCCAAGATCGGACAGGTCATAGAGCCTGTAACTTCGTGGTTCGGTATGACATGGCAGATGTTCATGGCGTACATTTCTTCCATGATCACAAAGGAGTCCCTGCTCGGCGTGATCAATGCGCTATACAGCAACACGGACATGGTGAATGCGGCTTTCAATGCAAAGTCCATCGGCATGACGGAAAGCATGATGGCGCTTCTGCCGCAGGTGATCACCAAGGCACAGGCATTCGGCTTTATCATGGCAATCGTGTTCAATGTACCCTGCACCATGACTGTGGCGGCAACCTTCCGGGAAAACCACTCCAAAAAGTGGGTGGCGCTGTCCGTTGTGTACTATCTGGTATTCTCTCTGGTGCTGGCGTTTGTTTTCTACCATATAGGACTGCTGATCTGGCATTGACAAAAATAGTTGTGGGTTTTTACGAAATATACGGAATGGAGAAAAACAAGAAACTACTATTGGCAATGGAACTGCTGTTTTTGATATAAAAAAGATTACGGAGCAATTTCCAGATTCAGGTATTTCTTGTAGACATAGCCCTCCAGCTTCCCGTGCCGCAGCAGAACCCAGTCGCCCTCTATACGGATCACGTCGCCGGATTCGCCTTGCTTCAGATAGCCGATGATGTTGGCGTCTAAGGAGGCGTCGTCCCGGATATAGAGTTTCTTGGACTGATGGATGGCGGTGTAGGTGTATGTGGGCTCGGGTGCGGGCGTCTCAGCGGTTTCCGTGCCCGTCTCCCCGGCGGAAGTCTCAGGCAGCTCCGGCAGTGTGGGAAGCGTTTCCTCACTGCTTTCGTCCTGCGCCCGGGTAGGTGCGGAGATCGTTGCATTCCCTGCCACGGGTGCGGGGGAAGCGCCGTATGCCGGCTGATACCGGAAATAAGGAACATTGAAAAAAACAACAATGCCGGCAACACCGATCACCAGATATAAAAATAACAACAATATAAAACCATTATCTCTCTTCATTCTGATCCTCATTTCGCAGACTTCATGTCTGTTCTTAACGGCCGCTTGCGGGAAGCTGGATATAGATACCCATTCCCTTGCCACTGTTGCTCTTGGCGTAGATGGTACCGCCGTAATATTCCACGATTGCCTTTGCCTGTGTCAGACCCAGACCGTTGCCGCTGACGCGGTTGGAGCCCTGATAGTTCAACTCAAAAATATGGTCGGTCTCATTGGTGGCAAGCCCTTCCCCGTTATCCTTGAGGACAATGAAGAGATCGTCGCCGATGTTGGAAACGGTTATCACCAGATTGCCGTTGCGGTGCATGTACTTAATGGAATTATCAATGATATTGCGGAATAGAATGCGTATGAAGGAAGCGTCCGCGCGAACCATCAGCCGGTCGCTTGCACTGGAGAGCAGAAGCTGGATGCCCGCCCTGCGGCCGTAGGGAGCCATCTCCTCCATCACCTTGTTGACCACATCGATGATGTTCAGATCCACGGGAGTCTCCTCCTGCGGCAGCAGCTCGCTCAAAAGCTCCGACTTGTCGGCGGGAGTCTGTACCTGCTCTAAGGAGGCGGTGAGGGAAGCAACCTTCTGCTCTAACTCGGTGCATTTTGCGGTAAGCGTATCCTTCTCCTCTGAAAGCGTATCCCGCTCCTGTTTCAGGGAGACATTTTCCTGCCTGTACTGGGACATCATCTGCAATTCATCCTCAAGCGGCAGGGAGGAACGTTCATTCCGTTTCAGGGAAACGCGGGTCATCCGGTCATAGCTGACCAGAAGGAAGGCCATGGAAACACAGCTATACAGGACAAAAAGCAGGATAAGCGGCGCCCTAAGACCCGCAACCAAAGTGACAACCGTCCCGAAGTAGCACAGAAGAAGAATGATGAGCAAAAGAATTTCCGAGATGGACATACGATCCGAAGTTTTGTTTTTTTTCATAAAATTCCTATCCCCTTTTAACATTGCCAAGTCTTTCTTTACTTTATATTAAAAAAAGTGTAAAATAAAAAAAAATTATCGTCAAGCAGTTTTTTCTGATCATAAGAATGAAGAGAGAATGAGGGAAACGTGAACGTAAAAAAACCAAAACAACGCCCCGACACAGAATACTATGCAGACACGCTGGAGCAGGAGGAAAAGAAGCAGAAACAGCTTCCGCTGAACCGGGAGGAGGGTATTCTGGTCAACAAGCTTGCCGATGGGCTGAACACGGAGCAGAGTATATTTGACCGCACGGCGCTTTTTTTGACAAAGCAGGGGGAACAAACGTGATTAAGGAACCGTCAGAGACAAGGATACTGCTGGTGGAGGACGATGCAGAGCTTTCCGCTGTTACGGCGATGCAGCTTAAGAGCCGGGGGTACCGGATGGAATGTGCATTGAACGGAGAACAGGCAATGGAGGCGCTGCTTTCGAGGCAGATGGATCTCATTCTGCTGGATGTGCAGCTGCCGGATGTGGATGGGCATGAGCTGTGCAAGAGAATGAGAGGCGAAGAAGGCGGCTACGGAGGGCCGATTATTTTTATGAGCTGTCTGGGAGACAGCGTCAATATCGTGGATGCCTTCCGGGAGGGCGGCGATGATTACATCGTGAAGCCCGCCAAGCTGGAGACGCTCATAGAGCGCATCAACAGCAACCTGAAAAAGGATGAAGAGAAACACGAAAAAGGAAGAAGGCTGTGGTTCAGGCAGTTTATGATAGATACCGGCAGCAGGAGCGTATACCGTATCAGGGATGATGCCAGGGGGGAAAAAATTGACCTTTCCAAGACGGAATACGACATATTGCTGGCACTGGTCAGCAGACCGGACGAGATACTGCTATACAGACAGATCTACCAGACCGTCTGGGGACAGGAGGATCTGGGCGATGTGCGGACGCTGATGGTACATGTGTCCAATCTGCGCAAGAAGATCGATGAGAACCGCACGGAGGTCATCCGCGCCATACGGGGCGTGGGGTATCTCTTTCAGGATGTGTAAACAGCGGGGGAAATACAGGGGATAAGGACATGAAATCAAAGCACAAAGGGAATTTTTTCTGGAACCGTGAAAAGCAGACCATGCTTGAGCGGGAACAGGAAGAGCATCGCGAACTGGAGCAAAAAAGGCAGGAGGTAGAAAAGCTTACCAACGACGTCGTGTGGTTTAAAAGACTCATGGCGCATAACCTGCGTATGCCGTTTGCGATCATTACGGGGTACGGGGAGCTTCTGTTAAGCGGAAGCTGCGCAAGCCGTGAGGAAGAGCTGGATTGTATCCGCAAGATTTGTAACAATATCGATTATCTCAATACACTTTCCAAGGTTCTTCTGGACGATGATCAGGAAGAGCTTCTTTCACAAAAGGAATATTTCGATGTGCTCGCCTGTGTGCGCCGCGTGTCGGAGTATGTCAGAACCATTACCCAAAAGGCAGGAATCAGGATCGTGGTGAACAGCAGCCGTGAAGAGGTGCTGTTTTTTGGCAACCGCATTTCCCTGATGAGAGCCTTTTTTAACTTAATCGAAAATTCCGTCCGCTACATGAACAGACAGGGAAATATCGTGATTACGGTGGAGGAAACCGGGAAGGAGATCCTGATTGTGTACCGGGACGACGGAGAAGGAATGCGCCCCGAGGAGGCGGAACACATTACGGAGCTGGATTTTCAGGGGTCAAACAGAAAGAAAGAAGGAAACGGGATCGGCATGTATCTGATCCGGCGGATGGTGGAAGCCGAGGGAGGCAGCATGGAGATCAAGACCGGAGAGGGGGTCGGCATGGGAATCTATATGTCATTTGCCAAAAACCAACAAAAAAATCTTTAACATATCTTTAATCTACAAAAAAATCTTTTATGGTAAAATAATACAAACAGAACACTACACTTCAGGAAAGAGGGGATGGATCAGTGAAAAACAGCGAATTACTTCCATTTAACAGAAACCGGTATTACAAGGGAAAGATGTTGACATCCGCAGATTTTGAGGCTGAGCAGCTTTACATGAACAATAAACGCAGGTTCGTGAACCAGATGTTGGGCGGCAGCGGTATTGTCTGCGGACTGAACGTAATCAGTCTGGACGATTTATCCATTATGGTGGAGAGCGGCGTTGCCATTGATGATGCGGGCAGAGAGATCGTGGTGGACAGCTCTGTTGTGAAGAAGCTTTCCACAATTGCAGGTTTTGAGCAGCTCCGCACCAATCAGGCGAGCCTGTGCCTGCGCTATCATGAGGAAGAAAACCAGCCTGTCTACGCCATCAACAGACAGGAAGGCCAGAAGGAATACGAATATAACCGCATTGAGGAGGCGTACGAGCTTTTCCTGCAGGATACGGAGGATGCGGACGGCGTTTATGAGATGGAGACGGAGTTCTTTGCGGGCGGCGTCCTGTTTGAGAATCAGGATTACAGGGTCAGCTTCCGGATTCCGGCAAATATCTGTGCGGGCTATTATGTAAAGGCTGCGATAGAGGTGGAGAAGCTCAGCGCGGAGAAAACAAACCTCTATTACGAAGCCGTGCTGCAGACACCGGCGCTCGGTACGCCGGACGGCAGTCAGGAGCTGAATATCCTGTTGGAGAACGTTACGCTGGAGCAGGGCAGGAAGATGGAGAAGGAATATTGGTTTCTTGCCCAGACGGAAGAATTAAATGACACAAGTGTCATGGTAAAATCGGGAAGCGCCAAGGTGATGATCAACGGCGTGGATGTGTCAAACGGCGGCAGCTTCAACTGGAAGATCAATATTGTGGACGAGGCACCCTCCCTGCTTGCGGCGAAGGAGACCGGAAAAGTCAGCATGGAGTTCCGCAGCATGGGCGCCAACAGCGGCGTGATCCGGCTGGCGGATCTGAAGCTTGTCCGCACGGAGTCCGCTTACCTGATCGAGGCGGTGCAGGAGAAGGCGGTAAAGCGCTACATTCCCACCATGCGGGATGCGGGACTGCGTCAGGAATACACGGAATATTTCCACAAGAAGCTGCCCTTCTATCAGGCGGGAGCCGCAGGAAACAGCTCACCTGCAAACCGTGAGGAATACAGAGAGAGAAGGGAAACCTCCTTCCCCAGAATGGAGACGGGCATTGTGGAGATACCTCTCGGCGAGAATGCGAGAAAGGGCGATGTGTGCTACTCCGGCGAGATCATGCACGGTCTCGGCAAGGGCAATGTCTATGTGGAAGTAGGCTATGAGGGACTGGAGGACGACATGGTGCTTGGAAAGAGCGCCAAGACCACCGTGTTCGGCAATTCTTCCCTGTTTGCATCCGGTCAGACGGGTGTGGCGGCGGAGACCGCAGTCAAGGTGCTGAACGACAAGGGCAGCTTTATCGTGGCGCTGCGGCTTCTGCAGGATGTGAAGCAGCTTGTGCTGACCTATCGCTGGGTGGCGATCCGCTACGCTTCGGATGAATTGCAGGAGGAGTTCCCGGATACCGGAAACCAGAGCATTGCCGCAATCACCCCGACAATCGTGGTGGGAACCAAGGAAAGCTACTTCTTCCAGATCAAATACAACAATATGAAGCCCTGCTCCGTGGCGTATGAGCTGACAGAGCCGGACAGCGGCGAGATTACGCCGGACGGTATTTACACGGCACCCGCAAAGGAAGGCGTGTACGAGATCCGCATCTACTGCACGGATAAGCCTCTGATCTGCACATATGCATACGCAATAGTAAAGAAAAAGGTGACGGGCGAGGAGCAGACTGAAAACTAAGAGGGGGTATCTATGATATACCAATCAGACCGCATGGCGCTGCGCAGTGTCATGGATGTGTTTCAGGGAGAGATCAATGATGTAATGATCTGCGAGGAAATATACGGCACAAGGGAGTGCTATTACACCCTTGTGGCGGTCAAAGACCATGAAACCGTCAAAAAACTGCTGCGGATCATAAAGCATTCGGAAAAGGGAGAGGACTGCTGCGTGGATATGTTCAGCAGCAACAACCGGTTCTGTATGGTCTTTCCCTATGTAAAGGAGAGAAGGCTGGCGGATTTTTACATGGCGAAGGCGATTCCCCTTGAACAATGCGAAGAAATCTGTCTGAATCTGCTTCTGCAATGCATGTCGTCCCCACTGCCCTACCCGCTTCTGGAGCTGGTTTTGAAGCAGGGACAGATACACCTTCTGAAGGACGACAGCATTGTGCTGGGGTACTGCATGGATCTTGCGGAGCTGAACGAAAACAGCACGCAGAAGGAATGTGTTATGCAGTGCGCCATCAGGATCCGGGAGCTATTGCAGGAAAAGACCACAAAGAAAAACGTTAGCTACCAGCTTTTATTAAAGAAGATCCCCAAACAGAGCTATCAGGATTTCCGGGAATTATACAAGGACATCCGGCTGTCCACGACCCACGTGGGAAAGCGCTCGGTCAGACAGCGGCTGAGGGATTTCTGGGCGAGGAATCAGGAGGGCATCTTCCGCCTGCTGCTGCATTTGTCGGCAGTGCTGGCAATACTGGTGCTGGTGATGTTTTTATCCAACGTGATATGGGGAGATGTGCCGTTTTTGAGGTTGTTTGTCAACACGTTCAAACAGATCGGAACAGAATCCTTAACGAAGTAGAGGAATAAAGAATGATACAATTACTGGTGTTTGGAATCGTAATATTGCTGTTCATCCTGGCGGTCATGCTGTTCAGCCACTCCCAGTCGCTGCAAAGATTTGCGGTGATGGAGTTTCTGCTGGTGGTGGCGGTGACGGCGGTGGCGCATATGGGCTTCACAAAGGCCAAGAGCTTTATGACATCCCAGTACCTGTCACTGTTCGGCGTCTATATCAGCGGAGCGCAGGATTACGCGGGAGAGCTTGAGCAGCTTACCTCGCTGGATTCCGCTGCGGCATGGCAGACGGAGGGCGACGACCTGCAAAACCTGTTGGAGCAGAGCCTGCCCGTGACGACGGTGGACGGCGAACAGTCCTGTTATCTGACGGCAGCGGTTTACGAAAGGCTTTCCGGGGGTGAATACGCCGCAAGGGTGCTGCGCCAGACGAAGAATAAAGGATGCCTTTCCGAGGAGGATTGCAGATATTACATAGAACAGCTGGCAAACACGGCGATCCAGTCAAAGTCGGTAGTCAGCGGGGAGACAAAGCAGGGCACGGGAGTGCTTGTGTATGCGGACCGCCGCAGTGTGGCGCCGAAATACATTCTCCTGACGGAGATCTCCCTTGCGCCGGTGCAGGCGGACATAGCGAATATGCAGAGAGAGTTTTTGGTGTACGGGGCGGCATTTCTGCTGGTTACCTCACTTTTGCTTGCATTGGTGATCTTTTTGCAGGGACGGCAGATGCGCAGTCTGGTGAGGGTGACGGCGCGTGTGGCGGAGGGAAAAGAGGACTGGGATTCCTTGAAAAACAGCGCTGACGGCTTCTGGATCGAGAGCAACGAGATGCGACGGCTGAAAAACAGTCTGGGGCAGATCTCCACGGACGTTGCCAGAATGAACTATATCAAATACAAGGTGCTGCAGAACTATTACCGCTTTGCACCGAAGCAGATCGAGCAGATCCTCGGCAAGTATTCCATCTTAGAGGTGGAGCCGGGCGACAACGTGCATGTTACCGGGACGCTGGCGTTCGTGGCGTATCCCGAAAACAGGGGGCTGGGCGAGGATCAGTACCTGCGCCGGATGGACAGGGAATACAAGCGCCTCGGGGAGAAGCAGAAGGAGTACGAGGGCATTCTGCTCTCCGACAACAGCGATCTGACCACCCTGCAGCTTCTGTTCCGGGAGGAGACGAGGAAAGCGCTCTATTTCGGACTGGAAATAGCGGCGCCGCAGGAGGGAGAGGTTCAGGAGCCCGCGTTTGTGCTGCTGCACCGCACCGCCTTTATGTACGGTGTGATCGGCAATGACGAGCAGGCATTCACCTACATGCTTTCCCGGGAAATGAAGATGCTGGAAAAATACGTGGAGCAATTCCGTTCCATGGGAATCCGCATGGCAGTTACGGATGCGGTGTACGAACTGGTGGAAAAAGAGACCACGGGCAGATATATCGGATATCTGGAGGAGGGCGGCTGCACCTTCAAGCTGTACGAGATTCTGGATGCTTACCCGGCGAAGGAGCGTCAGCGGAGGCTGGACACCAAGGACAAATTCCGGAAGGCGCTGAACCTGTTCTATCAGGGAGACTACTATCTGGGACGCAACCTGTTTACGGAAGTGTTGAAGGAATGCCCGGATGATGAGGTGGCAAAATGGTATCTTTTCCTGTGTGAGAAATGTCTGAATACAGACTATGGAAGAAAGGTTTCCTGTGCGTTGTTTTCCGAATAAATGCCCGGGAGCTGAGAGAGAGAGGAATCCATGAACAATCTGATATCGGTACTGCTCAGTACGATAAAGGCGCGTATCACACCGATATGGACTAAAATCAAGTACTGGACCAGTTGGAGTTTCATAAAGGCAAACATCCTGACCAAAATCAGGTCGGCACTGACCAGTGTATTCAACGTCAAGCCGAGGAACAAGACGGATTATTATCCCCTGTTCGGCTTCCTGATCAGCAAGCGGCTGGCACACGCTGCCGTGGTCGTGGTGGGAATCCTCTGCCTGTGCTATCTGATATGGGTCAATCCCTTCGCAGGCATTGGGGAAGGCACAGACGGTGCGGGCGCGGCGAAGGTGTATTCCTACAATTCCCTGTCGCTGCGGTTTGTCAAAGGGCCGGTCAAGATCAGGGCAAAGGCGGGATATATTGCCTACGAGGGCAATGTGGAAAAAGGATATGCTACGGGCTACGGACAGCTCTACAACAAGGACGGCGGTCTGGTATATCAGGGTAGTTTTGAAAAGAATATGTTCTCGGGACAGGGAAGCCTCTATTATCCCATCGGACAGATGCAGTACGAGGGCGAATTTCAGAATAACGTATTTGAAGGAGAGGGAACCCTCTACCGAGAGAGCGGAACGAAGAAATACAGCGGACAGTTTTCCAGAGGAGCGTTTGAGGGCGAGGGAACCCTGTATGACGCCGCCGAAAAGGAAGTGTTCAAGGGAAGCTTCCACAACGGGGAGCTGGTATATACACAGCTTCTCGGAAAGAGCGCGGAGGAGATAGCAAAGCTGTATACCGGCAGCAGGATCCTTTATCAGGACGGTACGGACTCGGTGGTGATGCTGGAGGATATCGACGCATTCTATGTGCAGTCCTCCGAAAACAACAGTCTGGACGACACGGCAAAGACCGACAAGATCTATGTGGGCAAAACGGAATTTGTCTACGGCGATTACCGGATCTCCACCGTGGAGGAACTGCGGAAGATACTGGGAGCCCCTGTTTTTGAGGGCAACAGCTATGTAACCTTCCCGGAGGCTGCAGCCATAGACCGGATGCAGAAAAAGGGAGCGGATATACCGTTAGAAATCGGCATGAAGGCAAGAAAGCCGTATGACGAGGTAAATGAAGTAACCGAATATGCCAAGGACGCGCTGGTTTACCTGTATGCATTTCAGGTGGAGGATGTGACCTACACCTTCGTATGCACAGAGAGGGACGGCGGGTTCTGGATGTACTCACTGGAACAATAACGAAGAAATAACGAAGGGAGTGAAAGAAGTGAAACCGAAAAGCGCATCAAACAGAATATGCCGCCTGCTTTCCGTACTTACCGCGTGCAGCCTGCTTCTTGCCGGTTTCACTCCGATCAAGGCGGAAGCGGCTGGCGTGCCCGCACCCACCGACAAGACACTGACGGTGGCAACGGCGAAAAGCATGGCGCTTGCGCAGAGCAGCGAATACGTCCAGCTGAAAAACAAGCTGGATCTGGCAAAGCTCCAGTATTCGCAGGCGATCAAGGCGATCAAGCTCAAGGAAAAAAACCAGAGAACCTTCCGCTGGTCACCGCTTTTAAATTTCAAATTCCCGGAGAAGCCGACTTTGTCGGATCAGATGGAATATACCTACAAGCCGCTGGAATTACAGTCCCAGATCGACACGCTCAACCACAGCATCACGGACTGCGTTTACGGCATCTATGAAGAAGTCGGGCTTTGCTTTGTTGAGGTCTATGTGCTTCAGGAGCGGATTGCCTTCAATGAAGAACGGATTCTCTCCTATGAGACATCCCTTGCGAAAAACAAAGCGAGACTGGCCGGCGGGCTTGCCACACAATCGGATGTGGACGCCATTGAGAAAAAGCTGGAAACCTTAAATTCCACCCTTCTTTCGGATCAGCGCAGCTTTGAAGCCGCAAAGGAAAAACTCGGGGGATTGATCGGAATCGACGTGTCCACCTCGTACTATTTTGAAATTCCCTTTATCGACGCGGATCTTGACCGCGGGATAGAGGAGGAGCTGATCGCGTACACATTGGAGCATGACGACGCTTTCTACCAGACCAGGACGGCAACCTCCAACGGTCTTTTGCAGTTGAATACCAACTACAACCTGATGCAGCAGCACTACGGCTCCTCCAACATGCGCATCATCGACAGCTTTGTGGCACAGGCAAAGCGGGGAGAGAAACTGGACTCCGCAGCCTTCAAGCTCAAATTTGAAGAGTTTTTGAACGCGGTGGACAGACCGTGGCAGGGAAAAAAGAAGATCCTGTTCATCAAGATCCCCAGAGAGTGGTTCAAGGGCTCCATAGACGGCATCCGCTATGTGGAGGACAATCCGTATGTCCTGTACGAGTCGGCGCTGGAGTACCAGTCCCTGTATGCGGAGGAGCTGGCGCAGAAAAAGGAATTGACGGATTCCGTCAAGACCTCCTATGACAATTATGTTTCCACCAGAAATTCCAGTCAGGCATTGGAACAGGAAGTGGCGAAAAAGACGGAGGAGCTGCAGAGGGCAGCCATCCTCAATTCCACCGGACAGCTTACCTTCGAGGAATACGAGCAGGTACAGGCGGAATACGAGGAGCTGCAGATGGACAGTCTGGATGCAAAGTCCACCTACAGTCAGGTGCTTTACAGCTTTGACAGACTGACCTGCGGGGCGGTCAGCGCCTACCTGAAAGGATCTTCCTCAGACCTTACCGCCGCGGAGGGCGGACAGAGCTATGTGGTGGAGGATGAAGGCGAAGGCGTCTATTATTTCATTCACTCCATGGTGGAAAACAACCTGTTTGAAATAGGGCTTTCCGTGCCGGAGGATTTTGATATTTCCATCAGCGATTTTGAGTTGTGGGTGGACGGCGTGCAGGTCGGGGAGCGCACCAATGTAAGCAAGACCATCCGCCATCTGGCACTTGACGTAAAGGATGTAAACAGCGTCTTTATCCGCCTGTACGACGGAGAAGACTTTGTGGACGACTGTAATATCGATGCCTCGGTGTACTCCGATAAGCTGACAATCCGGTCTTACCGGGTTGAGACCATGGAGAATACGCAGATCGGAACCTATACGGCGACGGTAAGCAGCGTCACCGGACTTCTGGAGATCAACCTGCAGATACAGCCGGATCAGGGCGTGGCGTCCTACAATATCAAGACCGGGGACGACAAATACCTGATCAGCGACAAGAAGATTGCGGCAGGAGAGACCTTCCGGTATCTGCCGGCGGCGGAGGGCAGTCTGGACGACCTGATCCTGCGCCTGTATGACGACAGCGGACAGCTTGTCTGCGAGGCACGGTTCAACAGCAGCGACCAGACCATTCACAAGAAATAAACGGGGGTAAAAATGCGGGAGAGAACGGAAAAACAGCATAAACAGCATAGAGTGAAAAAAAGCATCCGCTTATTTTGCCTGACCGCAGTGGTTCTGCTGTTTGCCGCAGGCGGCACGGCGGTGGTACGGGCGGCGCTTGAGAGCGATAAGAGCACCTCTGTACGCTCCGTACATATGCAGGATGCCCGGATCGAAAATTCCACGATCATCATCGGCTCCCACCTGATTCACATCAGCGCATTGACGGATGAGCTCTATCAGGTGGCGCTGGACTCGGCAAATGATTTCAATCAGACGCAGATGTACTACAAATCCGAACTGGCGGACGGCACATGGTTTGAGATATCCGAGGCGACCTCGATTGCGGACATTACTACCTCGGGAACCCCGGTGAGCAAAAGCGTCATTGAAAATCTGGAGTTTACCCACCAGACCAAGTCGGACGGCATTACCATAGACCTCCGCACCGGCAGTGCGGTGTCCGTGTTTGACATCAGCAATCCCTACGATTTAAGAACCATGGAGGAGTTGGAGCCCCTGCGGATCCAGTATCAGATATTGCAGGAAAAGACGGACAAGAACGAATCCGATCAGATTTATCTGAGCATGGTGGGAGCGCTTTTTGACAAAGACATACAGAACGATGCCACAAGGAACTGCGACGCATCCCTGCAGGCATTGGGAAATTATAAAAACGGGCTTTCCTCCCGGAACAAGCCGTCCCAGTGGACGCAGAAGACGGAGGATATCATGACGGCGGTGGATGCCGAACGGCGGGTGATCTCCCTCACCAATCTGGAAAATTATCTGGATGCGCTGGAGAACGACGCAAGCGGCATGGGCGCAAGCAATCAGAAACAGAACAGCGACGGAGAAACCATACCGGCGGATTTTGTGGTCAATTCCGAAATCGTGTCGGCGATCGGCGATTCCATCAGCAATGTGCAGGAGAGCATCAGCAGCTACGAGGCAAAGCGCATGTCGGCTTCAGGCGAATCCGTTTCGGCGGATATGGAATACCAATACAGTCAGGAGCTGATCTCCAAGGCAGGGAGCGGCGACACGGCGGGCTGTGACAGCATCATGGAAAAGCTCTGTAACCTGCAGAATATTTTAGACGGCGTTATCGTACAGCAGGACAGCGAGCTGGCAACCCTGACCTCGGATCTGGTCAGCGCGGCATTTACGAAATATACCTCGGATCTGCGGGCGGGCGTAAACGAGGAGTACCGCACCGCTGTCGGGGAGGGAGCGGCGAAATCCGTTCTCCAGAAGTACCTTTCCCAGCAGAAGACTGCGGCAAACGCGGACCGCATGGAGTACCAGAGCATGCTGGAGGCGCAGTTCAAGAGAATGGACAACGCGGCGGCACAGACCTATGTGCTCCGGCTGATTGACGGCGTAGCCCAACTGGAAAATTCGGTTTTAAAGGACGATGCGGCACCGTACCTGTTAGACACGGTGGCAGCGCATCTGATCTGGCTCCGCAAAAGTTATGGGGATCTGGTGAAAAATGCATCGGACGCCACCGAGATGGTAAAGCTGGAGCAGGAGAAGGACGCGCTGGAGAAGCAGCGTCAGGACGCACTTGATAAAAATGATCTGGCAGAGGCAAAGAAGCTGACGGCGCAGATGGAGGCAAAGCAGAAGGATATCGATGATCTGGCGAGCAGATTGAATGCCATCCTCAACTCACCGAGCAGCAGCGAGTCGGACAAAGCAAGAGCGGCGGCAGGACTGGGAGAAAAGAATGTCGCATCAAGGATCGCGTCCATGGCGGACGATCTGACCGAAGCCATTCGGAACGCGGACGATGAGACCTCCCCGGTGGATCTGCAAAACCAGTTGACGGCGCTTGCGGCGGCGGCAACGCTGGATCCCTCCGCAGGGCAGGCGGCGCTTTCACAGGTACAGGATGCCCTTGACAATGCAGCCGGGCTGAGTGCGGACGCGGTGGATGCGCTGGGAACGGCGCTCTCAGATGCCATGGATGCCATAGCGGGCGCGGGAAGTAAAGATATGACGGCGGATGCGCTGGGAAGCCTGCTTGACAATATCCTGAACGGCATGTTTGGAAACGGCGGCTTTGACAATGTGACCTCCGGGCAGCAGGCAGCAGCCATGATCGCAATGGAATGGTACGGACAGGAAAAAGGAAGCGCTGCGGCGCTTGACCTTGCGGCAAGCCTTGCAAAGCAGACGGCGCAGGAGAAAAATCCGTACATATACGATAAATACACCGGAAAGACCGACGCATATATTTCCCTGCAGGCGCTGGGCGGGGTGCTGGGCTACCGTTACATATTCAACGACTCCCACAATACCGTAACCCTGCAAAAGGCAAAGGAGTATTACCTGTTCACGCTGGCGCAGAAGCAGTACGAGACTACCGGAGGCTCCGAGAAGGAACTGACGGCGGCACCGGAGCAGATGCAGGGTCTGTATCTGAATGGAGCGGACAGCGAGGCCTTGTTTGATACCAAGGCGGAAAATTTTGAAAAAGCAGCTTACGGCGCGGTGGGAACACCCACGGTGGAAACCATCGCCGAACAGATCTATGAACAATTACTGGAAGGGGGCACATAAAAATGGCAGATTATACCATTATTGCGGATGTCAGTGCATACATTGTAAAAACCCTCAGGGAAAAGATGTGCCCGGAACCCGTGCCGTCTCCCAACAATATCGAGATCTCCTCGCCCGCATCACAGGATGTGGACTACATCGTGGGACTTTACCTGTATGAGATCAAAGAGGAAACACAGGTTGCCCGTCCGCCGGTGGTGGATCGCGGCAAGATACAGTTGTTACAGCCGCCAAAACCATATAGTTTATATTATATGGTATTTATAAACGGTTCTTCCCAGATGGGACTAAAAGCACCGGATATACAAAAAATTATTGGCAGGGTGGCACAGATCGTCAATGACAACAGCTCTGTGCGGCCTCAGGAGCTTCAACCGTGGCTGGATGGCTCGGAACCTCCCATTGTGCTGTCTCAGGCGAAGATGGCACTGGAGGAGAAGGTAAGGGTGTGGCAGGCGATCAACAAGCCCTATGAGATCAGCCTGTTCTATAAGGCGGCACCCGTATTTCTGTCCAGCGAAGTGGTGGTTGAACCTCCTCGCGTCAGTGAAGCATCCTTCGGGATCAACCTTATGGGAAAAGAGAGGGGGAGTGAGCGATAAGTGGCAGATGCTGAGATTCATTACAAACTGGACTTGATCGTCCGGCTTGTGGACACCACAACCGGAGCATCCATCCGGCAAAGGCAGGTTGCGTTTACCGTGGAAGACAGAGTCATTCCTTTCCTGCGGCGTGACGAGGGACTTTACGTTCTGTTGAATCGCGGCAGGAACGACATGGATCTGACGATTCAGGTGACAGGTTTTCTGCCTGCGGTGGTAAAGATCCGCTACGCAGAGCTGTCGGAAAGCTTTCCCGAGGTGGAGGCGGCTATGATTCCCGAGATCAGCACAAGCGGTTTTATCGATATGCTGACGCTCGAAGGGCATTGTCCCGGCATGGAATCCATTGCAGCGGTCTCTCTCAAAAAGGCTTACGGAGCGGTGGACAGCTATCAGGAAAAGAGACAGACCCTGCGGCTGTACTACACCAAACCACTGGAGGAGATGTCCTACGCGGTCATCCACGAACAGCAGCAGGAATTTGAAGAATTTCAAATCAAGAAGAGGCTGGACAAGCTGAATATCAAGCTGACAAAGCCTCTGCAGACAGCCTGCAGGTCGGAGGAAAAAATTGTCCGCATTGTGAGAGGCATGGTAGACGAGTCAGGAAAATACCTGCTCCGGATGCAGGACGACGGTGACGGAACGGAGTATCTGATCCGTTACGTGGTGGACGGAAAAGCGGCCTTTAAAAAAATCTCTACCGAGAGTCTTCAGCCGCTTGGAGAGACTGAGGAAAGGAGGACATAGGAGATGGGGATTTTAGCAGTGACAGGCGCAACCTGTATGTGCAGCTTTGGCACGGCACCCTGCACTTTGCAGGCAACTTCGCAGACGACCTGCCTCGAGGAAGGAAAAACGGTCGCAACGATAAAGGATATGCAGCCAAACGTAAACCTACAGCCTTTTGGAATGTGTACTTCACTGGCAAACCCGGCAGTAGCAGCCGCTACGGCAGCAGCGCTCGGAGTGCTGACACCGCAGCCCTGCACCATGGTTCCGGCGGGGCCGTGGGTACCGGCAAATCCCAAGGTGATGGTGGGGGGAGCCCCCTGCCTGACCAACGAGGCAACTTTGATGTGCGGCCTAGGAGCCGGAACAATTAAAATTACCGTACCGGGGCAGACCAAGGTACTGGTGTAACAAGGAAAGAGAATAGAAAGGAGCTAATAAAATGGCAGAATATTTTTCACCCGGTGTATATGTGGAAGAATATGACAATTCTCCCAGATCAATGGAAGGCGTAGGAACTTCCACCGCAGGCTTTATCGGTTTTGCGGAGAAAGGACAGACACTCGGAGCACCGAGTCTGGTAACAAGCTATCGCAGCTTTGTAAAGCAGTTCGGAGGACCCTTAAGCGAGTTCGGATATGGTGAGTACCGTTATCTGGCGCCCAGCGTGGAGCAGTTCTTCGCAAACGGCGGAACACGCTGCTACGTATCCCGTGTAATCCCCGCAGATGCAAAGAAGGCATCCACCAAGAAGGGCTTCCTTACCGTTACGGCAGCAAACGAAGGTAAATGGGGAAATAAGATCCAGATTACCCTGAACACCGTAACCAAGCGTAAGATGCAGCTTGTCGGAAAGAACGGCGACGCATACATCGCAAAGACAGTGGAAGGCTTCCGTGAGGGAGATCTGGTAATCGCAGGAAAAGAGTACAACCGCATCAAGAGCATTTTCGACAACAGCATTGTATTCGAGCAGGAGTTCAAGGGCAAGGTAGTGGATACCGCACTGATTCCTACGACGGTTGTTTATCTGGTAGAGACCGACATGAGCATCCGTTATGCTGAGGAAGTAGAGAACTACGCAGGCCTGAGCACAAACGTTGCAAACCCGAACTTTTTCGGCTATCGTCTGGTAAACAGTGAGCTGGTAAAGGCAGAGATTGAAGTATCCGACGCCATCGGCAACCCGGTGGAAGCAATCCTTGGAGAAGGCAACACCAGCGGCATGTTCACACTGGACGGCGGTCTGGACGGTTCCATGAACAAGGTAAATGCAGGAACCTTCATCGGCGAGGACAATGGTCCCGGAAAGAGAACCGGTCTTGCATCCTTTGAGGAGAACAGCACCGTAAGCATGCTTGCAATTCCCGGCGTGACCATTCCCGAGGTAGTGGTAGCACTGGTAGGACACTGCGAGAACTTAAAGAGCCGTTTCGCAGTTCTGGATATGCCGAAGGACATGTATAAGACAAAGGATCTGCTGCAGTACCGCGAGATGATCGACAGCACCTACGCTGCAATGTATCATCCCTGGATCCAGGTATTTGACCGTTCCTCCAACCAGCCCGACTTTATCCCTCCTTCAGGTGCGGTAATGGGCGTTTACTCCAGAACGGACAACAACCGCGGCGTACATAAGGCACCCGCAAACGAGACCGTATTCTGTACCGGACTGAACGTAAATTACAACAAGGCAGAGCAGGATATCCTGAATCCCGCCGGAATCAACCTGATTCGTGCAATTCCCGGACAGGGCATCCGCGTATGGGGCGCAAGAACCGCAAGCAGCAATTCCAGCTTCAAGTATGTCAACGTAAGACGTCTCTTCATTTATGTGGAGGAGAGCATCAAGGCAAATACCAACTGGGTTGTATTTGAGCCCAATGATGTTGCTTTGTGGCAGAGAGTACAGATGACCATTTCCAGCTTCCTCGATACCATGTGGAGAAACGGCATGCTGGCAGGCGGTTCCGCTTCCGAGGCATATTTCGTGGAGATCGGACCTTCTACCATGAGCAAGGACGACATCATGAACGGACGCCTCATCTGTAACGTAGGTATCGCTCCTTCCCGTCCTGCAGAGTTTGTGATCTTCCGTGTAACACAGCACACGGCTGAGAGCGCAGGCGGCGGAGAGAGCGCAGAATAAAAGACAAACGCAGATTGAATAGAAAGAAAAAAACAGAAAAGGAGTAGAAGATTATGGCAGCAACCGCATATCAAACCGAAGGACAACTGTACTATCCCTTGACAAAAATGAACTTTCTGGTTCATGTGGATCAGGTGGAAGGAACCGCTGCTTTCAGCGAGGTGACAGGCATCGAAGCAACCGTTGATGTGATCGAGTTCCGTCAGGGAAATGCAAACAGCCTTGCACCGGTAAAGATTCCGGGACTGGTAAAGCACGGAAATGTAACGTTAAAGATGGGATACACTCTGGACAGTGCATTCAAGACATGGATTCAGGAGTGTGTCAGCGAGACCAGAGGCCAGATGCCCCGCTACAATGTGCAGATCGAGATGATTGACATCAACGGCGGTGCACCCCAGACGGTAGCAACCTCCGTGACCGGCACCAGAGTATGGCAGCTCACCAACGCATGGGTAACCAAGTACACGGCCCCCGATCTGAACGCGCTGCAGAGCGAAGTGGCAATCGAGACAGTTGAGATTGCATACGAAGAACTGATCATCCCCAACTAGGGAGAATATACAGGCGTCCGGGGCTTTGCTCCGGGTGGCCTGATAGGAGGAGAAGCAGGCGGCTTCTCTTTCTATCAGGTCAGGAGAACACAGAAAAAGATCCGAGAAGCGGACAGGAGGAGATAAAATGGAAACAGTTTACGAATTTACACTTCCCAAGGGTTATGTGGACAGCAGCGGAGAGGTACACAGAAGAGGAAAGATGCGCCTTGCCACGGCGGGAGACGAGATCAGTGCAACCAGAGATCCCAGAGTGTTGAGCAATCCCTCCTATCTGACCATCGTGGTGCTGGGCAAGGTGATCACGGAGCTGGAAGGGCTTACCATGGTAACGCCCAATGTGATAGAAAAGCTGTTTACGGCTGACCTTGCATTTTTGCAGGATATGTACCAGAAGATCAACGATGTGGAGCCCCCTGTGATGAAAGTGGTATGTCCCCACTGCGGCGAGACGATTGAGACACCGGTAAATTTTACTATGGAGGGTTAAGGCTCTATCCCAAGGATGCGATGTATCAGGAGATGGCGTTTCTGTCCTACTATTTCCATTGGGGCAGCGAGGATGTGATGCAGCTGGATCACCGCAGCAGACGGCGCTGGTGCCATGAGATTTCCGAGATACACAAGAGCATTAATCCCTCGAAAAAGAGCAAAGAAAAAAGTATTCTGGATATGAAACCCAGCAGATAGCACAGATAGAAGGAGGTGGGGCATATGGCAGATGAAAATCAGCAGAAGCAGGACAATATAACATCCATCAGCGGGCTTCCCGGCAATACCAAAATCGGGGGCAGAAAAGACTGGGGCAACAAGCTGGTGGTCAATACAGGAAGGACTCCCGTTGTCAACTTTGCCTTTATGCTCCGGGTGGAGGGTGTGTTTGACCTGCCCTGCAAGGCGGTCAAGGGAATCCACAGGGAAAATGAATTTGACTATATTCAGGAGGGCGGACTGAACGATTACGTTCACCTGAAGCGTAAGCCGATCAGCAAGCCGTTCACCTTTCAGGTAGAGCGCTATGTGGGCGTAAACTGGGTGGATCCTCTGCCTTTGGGAACCGAGCTTCTGCTTCCGGTGATCCTGTTTGTGAACAAACACGTTTTTCCGGGCTTGCAGCCGGTGCGCAATTATGTGTTTACCGGATGTACCGTGATCAGCAAGGATTACGGGGAACTGAATGCGGAAGTCAGCGGACTTCTGCTGGAGACCGTGACCATAGCCTACCGCGAGATGGTATGTCTGGACATTCCGTCCGAGACCTTCGAGCAGGACAAGAACAGCGGAAAAGTATGGAAATTCGACGGCAAAAAGCGGGAGGGCTCCGGAGACCGGCACTACAACTCCAATCTGTATAACAAAGAATGGGAGACCTCATACAGCTCCCGGAAGAAGATGGAGGAGAAGGCCGAGGCGGGCAAGTGGACGCCCCAGAAGGATACGGACGGCAGACTGAAAAACAAGCACGGCAAGAATTACGAGAGCTTTGTGACGGATTACAACAAAGCCATCGATCAGGAGATTGCGTCGGCGACCACGGAGGAAGAAAAGGAAGCGGCGAAAGCAAAGAAGATCGCCATGTCCGCCTCCACAAAACGGTTGTGGCCGGAGCAGTCCAGCGCCACCAAGCAGGAAATGAAAACGCCGGATGCGAAGCAGTATCAGCATTCGGAAAAGGCAAAGCAGTACAGCTCCGCCAAGCATTTGGAGGGAGAACCCAGCCGCAGCGATATGGAACAGAAGGCGGACGCCGACAGATGGAAGCCGGAAAAGGATACGGACGGACACTTAAAGACAAAGCACGGAAGAGATTATAAGAGCTTTGCCACCGACTTCAACAAGGAAATCGAGGCGGAAATAAAGACGGCGGAGACAGAGGAAGCAAAGCAGGAGGCGGAGGCAAAGAGGATTGCCCTTTCCGCAGCGGCAAACAGAATCTGGCCGGAGCAGTCCAGTGCAACCAAGCAGGCGATGAAAACACCGGACGGAAGGGTCTGGCCGGAACAGTCCAGCGCCATCAAGAAGGAAATGAAAACGCCGGACGGAAGGGTCTGGCCGGAGCAGTCCAGCGCCACGAAGAAGGAAATGAAAACGCCGGACGGAAGAAGCTGGCCGGAACAGTCCAGCGCCACGAAGAAGGAAATGAAAACGCCGGACGGCAGAGCATGGCCGGAGCAGTCCAGTGCAACCAAGCAGGCGATGAAAACACCGGACGGAAGAAGCTGGCCGGAGCAGTCCAGTGCCACCAGACAGGAGATGAAAACGCCGGACGGAAGAAGCTGGCCGGAGCAGTCCAGCGCCACCAGACAGGAAATGAAAACACCGGAAGCAAGACTGTGGCCGGCGAAGAAGAGCGCGAAACAGATCACGGATTTTCTGAAAAAGCATTGACAGAATTAAGAAAGCAGAAAGGAGGGAAAAGACATGTTGACGATCCATACACCGATAGAGCTGACAGTCGATCCCTCTATTTTGCAGCTTAACGATAATTTTACGGAGCGTCTCACCGGCAACTACAAGATGATCGGAAGCGGTTTAGAGCCGGAGGATATGCTGCATTTCATGTCGGAGCCCCCTGAGGTTTATCTGGAAGAGGGCGGTATGACGGCGCTGATTGACAACAAGACAGTCTTTGAGAACCGCACCCTGAAAATGGACGTCATCAACAACGTGTTAAACCGGATTCTGGTGTCGGATACCTACCGGATGACCTATCAGGATAAGGTCTTTATCGAGTCCGTGCTGTCTAGGGTCGGCGTGACGGATGTAAAGACATTTATCAGTCAGGTACAGAATATCCGGCAGGAAATGAAGAACGTAAGCCGCCTTACTGACCTGTATTGGTCGGAAAGCGAGATTCTTTCCCAGCTTTTGGAATACCGTCAGGAGAGGGCGAAGGACGCGGCGGCACAGGAGACAGACGAGGAGAAGCGGGAGGGGGAGAACATTCTCTGGCTTCATCAGAATATTATGAACCGTCTGCAGACGGGAGCGGTCTATCAGGAGTTGAAAAACTACCTCTCCGCAACCATAAGCCACCACAAATACATTACAGACGCGGAGATGCAGATCAGCGAGCAGACCGTGACGGCGCAGAATATTTTGCTGAACAAGCTGAAAAATTATACCACCACGGAGGAACAGCCCCTTGTGTACCATTACCTCAACACCTATGAAATGGGGGATGAGACACAGGTAAACGAAAGCCACGCGCAGACGGTAAACCAAATGGTGCAGGCAGTCCTGTTAAATGCGCTGCATCAGATGTATGCGCTCAGGACGGAGGAGCTGCTGTCCCAAAACCATGTATGGTACGAGCTTGCGGGCGCTGTATATCAGGCGACGGAAAATACCTTCCGGCGGTTTGAGGCATACCATGAACGCAATTATATCAGCCTGCGGGATGCGGACACCTACACCAAAACGGTGCAGGAGTACCAGACCAACGAGATCCGGGCAATGGAGCAGTTCTTTACGGACAACCGCCGGATCCTTGCGGTAACCCGGGCGGAGGGCAGGGTGCCGGAGTCGGAAATGACCTACGCCGCACAGGACGGCGGGGACGACGAGGCGCAGGACGGAATTGTCAGCGCATTGCCGGGACAGGTGATCCAGAATACAGAAAAGACAGAGATGCATGGACAGCAGATCCAGTCCATCACGAGGCAGGAAATGCTGTTGAAGCAGCAGTTGGAGCAGATCAACCAGAACAACATCAAAAACAGCCAGCTTTTACAGCAGATGGTGGAGGGACATACCGAGAGCAGGGAAGCCGGAAGGATCAACCGGGAGGCGGCGAGAAAAGACGCCCTGCGCGCGCTGACAAAGCCAAAGGAAGTGCTGCTTGACTATCTGGAGCGCGAGACAAAAGAAGAACAGAGAGAAGAGCTGGTGCAGGAACACCTCACAAAGGTGTTCGGGGAAGAGACTGTAAGGATCTTTGAAACGCTGGAGAAATACCAGAAAACACCGGAACTTATGACGGCTTCCGGGCAGGTGATGCCCGATGCGGCGGATATGCTGATCCGGGATATCCAGTTTGAAAACAGCCGGAGCGAAACGGAATTGATCCACAATATACAGGAGCTTTCCGAGGAATCGGTCTACGAGACACAGTCGAGACAGGTGCTCAGGGAATATCTGCCGGAGCAGGTAAAACAGATCCACCGGGAGACCCAGAAAAACATAGAGCGCGTGGAGCTGCTGCACCGTCAGGAGGAAACCACTCTGGAGGAGGAAATGCTGGAGGAGATCAGGGGGCTGCACAGAAGCAACCGCATCGAGAACCGGCAGATCACCGAGGAGACGGTGGAGAGCAGTACCACGCAGCAGGTCATCAACAACAGGATCAATGAAATCCAGACGAGACAGAATGAAGAGATCGCGAGGATGATAAACGAAAAGGTACAGAGACAGCTCGGCGACATATCCGAGCAGGTGTACGGAAAGCTGGAGAAGCGAATGGACACGGAGCGGCGCAGGCGCGGGCTCTAGGAGGTAACAGTCAATGGGTTTAGGCGATTTGGGTCAGTCGATCAAGCAGGATGCCAAGGGACTGGTCGGAAATATAGCAAAAGCCGTGCTGGTTTTTCCCGACACGGCGCCCAAGGAGGTCGACTTGAAGGATCCTGATGAGGTGCTGGGATTCGGACAGTCCGTGGGAATGGGCAGGGTGAAAACCGTCACCACCGCAATGAATATGAAGAATGCCGGGCTGCAAAAATTATCCAAGGCTGCGGTGTCCACAAGCTCCATCGTGCATGCCACGGGTCAGCTCGGTGCAGATACCGAGAGTCTGGTCAATGCGTTGGAGAGCAAGGCATTAAGCGGAAAGAAATTTACCGTGCAGTTTAATCCCTCCTCCCTGCAGGTCATAGCCAGAGGCGGAGGACGCTCCCCCATCAGCAACTACGGAACGGTAGGAACCAATCAGGCGGGGCGGATCGAGTACCGCGCCCTTGATCCTTACATAAACGTGAATTTTACATTGATCTTCGATGCCACCAACATTGCGGACGCCTTTATGGAAGAGAGGCTCACGCTGGGGGCGACCACCCTTGTAAAAAACGTGGCGACAGCCATAAAGGGGAAGGAATACACCGTAAGACCCCAGGTGGAAGGCTTTCTGGCGGCTCTGCGGGATGAGGATCACAGAATGATGATCTTCCAGTGGGGAACGCTGCGGTATACCGGAGTCCTGAACGCCGTTTCCGGGCGGTACACCATGTTCAGCACCACGGGAAATCCCATCCGCGCCGAAGTACAGATCGGCATGCTCATGGGAAGCGCCCCCAAGGACAGCATGGACGGCGCAAGCTATCTTGATTACTGGAGAAAACGGTATACGGACATCCTGAACAAGAAAGGAAACCGGGATGAGGAGGGAAACCTTACCTCCATGGCGACGGGAAACCTGAAAAGCCAGTACAATAATCTTATCAATTTGTAGAGAACAGGAAGAGATCTATGGCATATGGTGCAGGTACGATAGCGCAGGGGCTGGTTTCCGGCGTTACCGGAAATATCAACAAAGCTTATATGTTAATGCACAGACCGGAATTGATCCCCGATCTGGATGATATGACAGGGAAAAAGAATCTGGGCAGCCTTACCGGATTGTCCGCCGCGGCGGCAAAGCTGCAGGAGAACAATTATGCGGCGTCCGGCAATATGTTCAATGCCCTGTCCATGGACAAGACGCTGGCAGGCGTGGTAAATGAGGCGAATTATATTCTGGTACCGGTGCAGTTCAACCCCTCCAGCATCGCATTTCAGGGCATGGGCGGCGAGATCCGCAGGGAGAGCGTGGGCGGCTCCGGCGAAAACCAGTTCCAGCAGTTTGACATACCCTCCGAGACCACTCTGGCAATGGAGCTGATCTTTGACGATACCAACAACAAGGACGCCTTTATGATGGATGCGGAGATGCCGCTCCTCAGTGAGATCGCCTCGGTGGGCGGACTGACGCAGCGGATCGAGCAGGGCATGAGCGCGCTTGCGGGGAAAAAATATTCCGTGCAGGATCAGACAGAGCTTTTCATTGCCGCCATGGTGCAGAACTTCACCCGTCTGGTGGGATTTGCGTGGAACAAGATGATATTCTGGGGCGAGCTGGTGGGTGTCAATGTGCAGTACACCATGTTCAACAAGGCGGGTGCTCCCATCCGCGCCAAGGTAGCCATACAGATCAGACAGGATCAGGCGATCGGCGGCGATGAGCCGTACCAGACGGAGAAGAAGTGGGAACAGGCATTTGAGGACATGTTCAAGAGCAAGTAACGGGAGAAACCAATGGCAGCTTATGAGTTTGACGAGTTGAAAAAGAAATATATGCAGTTCCAGCATCCGGTGGCAGTCATCAAGGTAAACGGCGAATCTCTGGCAGACGCAAAGAAGGGATACCCCGTGTCCGACATCAGGATCGATCTGACCTGTGGCTTTGAAGCATCCGTGGCGGAGTTCTGCGTCTACGACGTCTACGACGAATCCACGGGAAGCTTTGAATTTCCAAAGAAAAAGACCAAGCTCCAGCTCGGCTGCCGCGTGGAGGTATATCTGGGCTACGGCGGGACGGCGACCTGCGTTTTTGTGGGTGTGATCACCCGGATGAATTACCTGTTTGAAAAGCATGATACCCCCTGCGTGCGCGTGACGGCGATGGATGTGAAGGGCATTATGATGGCGGGCAGCTATTCCACCCAGCTCAAGGCGAAAAACTACTCGGATGCCGTGAAGGAGATTCTGGATAAGACCGCCTATGAAAAGCTGGGCGCCCAGGGCGAGCGGGTCATGCGCGACATCAAGGTGGACGTCACGCCGGATAAGCAGAGAGCCCTTGCAAACGGCGGCGCGGGAGCGCAGGACAAAACCATTGAGATGGTGGCGGAGAGCGATTACGAATTTGTGGTAAAGGCGGCAAAAAAACATAATTTTGAGTTTTTCACCGAGTGCGGAACGGTATATTTCCGCAAGGCGAAGTCCGATACCTCCATTCTGCTGGAAATCGGCCCGGCGACGGGTATGCACAGCTTTGACATCTCCTACGATCTGACGGGACTGGTGGAAAAGGTGGTGGTGCGGGGCATGGATGTGTCCAAGGCAAAGCTGATCTCCGCCAAGAAAAAGTTCTCCAACAAGATCTCGGAGGGAAGCAAGGCAAAGCCGCTTTTGAAGGACAGCCAGAAGGTCTACATAGATACCACCATAACCTCCAAGGAGGAGGCGGAGGACAGGGTCAATTCCCTGATGGAGACCATGTCCTACCGCTACGGCACGATGGAGTGCGAGCTGGTGGGAATCCCGGAGCTTCTGCCGGGACATTTTATCAAGCTGACCGGTCTGGGCGAGCCTGCGGAGAACACCTTTTATATCAACAGGATCTGCCACATTCTCGGAAAAGACGGGCAGTATGACACCCGGATCACAGCGGTATCCGCAGGAATGGGAAACAGCATGTCGGGCAGTATATCGGGAATGTCGGGCGGGCTTTTGTAGCCATGCCGCGGACGGACAGAGGAGAAGAACATGGGCTTGTATGACATTATGGATGAAATCGCCGCAAAACAGGTGACGAAGTCCGAGACGGGAGACAATCGGATACTGGGCGTTGTGGTCGGGATCGTGGCAAAGAACTACGATCAGAATATGCCGGGACGGATCTGCGTGCAGGTTCCGGTCAGGGACGACGAGGCGAACGAGCTGCAATGGGCAAGGCTTGCAATGCCGTCCAGCGGAAAGAAATGGGGTCATTACTTCCTGCCGGAGGTGGGTGATCAGGTACTGCTGGCATTTGAGCAGGGAAATATCGAGAAGCCCTATGTGATCGGCTGCGTGCCGAAGGACAGTAACCCGTTCCTCACAAAGGCGGTGCATGAGAAGAATCAGTATAAGAAGATCATCACCAGGAACGGCAGCACCATCCAGTTTGACGATTGCGAGGAAGAAAACGGCGCAAACGACAAAATATCCATCTACACGCCCGGACAGGCGCACAGGCTTCTGTTCGACAACGAAAAGAAACAGATCCTCATGGGCGACAAGGAAGGAAAGAACCAGATCTCCATCAAGACGGAGGACGGCAGCGGAAGGATCGACATCAAGACCGAAAAGAAGCTGACCATATCCGTGGGGGATAACATAGAAGTGGTGATGAACGCCGACAGCGGCACGGTCAGCATCAAATGCGGAAAGTTCAAGGTGGAGGCGACGGACGGCAGCCAGATCGAGACCAACGGAAAGTTGGGGCTCTCCGGCGGCAACGTAGCACTGGAGGCATCCTCCATGTTAAAGGCGTCCAGCAGCGGCACCACCAGCATCGGAGGAGCGCCGATCAAGATCGGATAGGAGGGGAGTAACCATGGAAGAAGAAAAATTTCTGGGAACGGGCATGAAATTCCCGCCACAGATCAATCCCACCACAGGCAGATTCACCTGTGTGTCGGGAAAAGAGAGCATCCGGGAGAGCGTCTACCTGATCCTGATGACCCAGCGGACGGAGCGCTTTATGAGACCGGAGTTCGGCAGCAGTGTGATGAGCTATGTGTTTGCACAGACGGACGACACCACGCTGAACCTGATGGCACATGAGATCGCCTCGGACATCATGCGGAACGAACCGCGCGTGGAGCAGGTCAATGTGAACATGGATCAGAACAGCAAGCCGGGCTGCCTGTTCGTCAATATAGACTACATCGTGCGGGGCGAGAGCGTGCGGGAAAATATGGTATTCCCGTTCTATCTGGGCGAAGAGCCGGAAGAAGAGAGTGAAGCATATGAGACAATGGAAGAGCGTAACGACCAGTGATTATATCATAGAAGAACAGAAAAGAGCGGACATCATCGCCAGAATCAAAAGCCTTGCGGCGGCATATGTGCCGGAGTGGCAGTTTGACGAGGAACATCCCGACATAGGCTCTGTCCTTGCCTTTTTGTACGCGGATGAGATGGAGGAGAATGTCAGACGGTACAACACGCTGCTGGAGCGGGATTACATCGAGCTGATGAACATGCTGGGAATTTCCTTGAAGCCCGCGTTTCCCGCCCACAGCATTGTATTGATGCGTCTGGCGTCAGAGACCATTCCCGGCTTCAAGTTAAAAAAGGGAGTCAAGCTGTTGGGCGGGCCGGAGGATGATGCCAACCTGATCTTTGAGACTTCCCATAGCGTATATATTACGGAATCCCGCCTGTGCAGCGCATTTATGGCGTCGGGGAAAAACGGAAAGGTCATCCCTCTTCTGGGCAGCTTTCCGCCGGTTTCCTATGTGGATCAGGCGGCACGGGTCATGGACGAGGACGAGGCAGAGGAGGAAGACAGCTCGGCAACGGAAGAAAACGCACTGCTCTCCGCATATCCCTTTTCCCTGTTTGACTTTAGGGGGGAGGGCTACGGAAAATACGGACTGCTGTTTTATCACCCCCATCTTTTCGATGTGCAGGACAACGATATTCTGATGGAGATCGGCTCCGCGCCGGAGCTTGTAAAGGAGATCGCCGAGGGAAAATACCATCTGTATTACTATACAAAGGAAGGCTTTGCACCGGTGGAGGATATCAGACAGGAGAGCGAAAGCTGTCTTGCATTCCGCAAGTCCGGGAAGTGCTGCAAGGTGACGGAGCAGGGCAGGGAGTATTCCCTTCTGCTTTTAGAGCCGGAGGGCATACCGGACAAGAGCGTCATGGTGTCGAAGATCGGTTTTTCCTCTGCAGGGGAGGGGCGCGCCCCCGAACTTTTGTGGAACGGAACCACCGAGCTTGCCACGGATACCTTCCGCCCGTTCGGGGAGACCATCTCCCTGTATCAGGAGCTCTACATCGGAAATGAGGAGTACTTCTCAAAGCCGGGCGCCCGGATCACCCTCCGCTTCCGTCTGGATTTTGAGACCCATCTCATTGAGATCTCCAGACAGCAGGAGACGGCGGAGTTAAAGATCATCAAGAAGAAACCCAAGAAGGATGCGCAGGGAGCGCCCGCAGAGGTGTTTGCGGATGAAATATCCTTCTCCTATTACAACGGAACCGGCTGGCGCAGGCTTGTGACCGAAACGCCGGTACAGCAGCTTTTCAGCACCGGAAAATCCGGGGAGTGCGAGATCAGCTTCGTGTGTCCGGAGGACTGGCAGCCGCTGGAGACAAGCGGTTTTGACGGCAGAAGCATCCGCATACAGGTGACGAGAGCGGACAACTGCTTCTCCCAGCCCGCGCTGCACCACTATCCCGTGATCCGCGGCATGGAGATTTCCTACAGCTACGGAAACCGCTTTGAAAGACCGTCCAGACTGGTGAGCTTTCAGGGAAGCCGGAAGAGAGAGCTGACGGAGGCGATGGCGCAGAATCCCATGGTTCCCATCTTTTCCATCAGCCGTTATCAGGAGACGGCGCTCTATCTGGGCTTTGACAAGAAGATGGAGGACGGCCCCGTGAGCCTGATGATCCGGGCGCAGGAGGTGGAAGGGTATCAGTCGGGCAGACTCACCTTCTCCTACTCCACAAGGGACGGCTTTTCCAGACTGAAGCTCTCCGACCGCACGGAAGGCTTGAGCCACACCGGAACGCTGCTGTTCATGCCCCCCTCGGATATGGCAAAGAGAACGCTGGAGGGGCAGGAGGCGTACTGGATCCGCATTGCGGATGAGAAAGAATATCTGGAGGATCACCCCGCCAAGCGTCCGCTGATCCGTGACATCAAAATCAACGCGGTTGAGGTGGACAACATCGATACCATGACGGAGGAGTCCTACTATATCGATGTATTCGGACCCAATATGCAGTTTGCGCTCAATGCCCAGAACATCCTCTACATTGACCTGTGGGTCAACGAGATCGGGCTTTTCTCGGAAAGTGAAATGAAGCGCATGCTGACGGAGGATCCCCTGCACACAAGGGCAGAGTATTCCTTCCTCGGTGAGATAGAGGAGTTTTATGTAAAATGGGAAGAGGTGGACAATTTTGACCGTTCCCTGCCGGGAGACAGACATTATGTTGTGGACCGCATGAACAGCAGGCTTCATTTCGGCGACGGTGTGCATGTCCAGATCCCACGCAATACAAGGGGTGTGGCTTTTCAGGTGGTCATGCACCGCTGTGACGGGGAAACGGCAAATATCGAGCCGGGCATGATTCAGGATTCCCTGGGCGGGCTGTTGTTTGTAGAGCAGATCTTCAATCCCATCCGGGCATACGGCGGCATGAACATGGAGACGGTGGAGGAGGCACTCCGCCGGGGAACCACCACCCTGAACGCCAGAAATCGTCTGGTTTCCGTGCAGGATTACGAGAGGGAAGCGCTGAATTTCTCAAGACAGATCGCGCAGGCGAAGGTCATTGTAGGAAGAAAGAAGGATGGCAGCTTCGCCCCCGGCGCTGTCACCATGGTGATACTGATGCAGGATTACCGGGACGGAGAGCAGTCCTTCCTGCATATGCGCCATCGTCTCAAGGAGCATTTACGGGAGAGATGCGAGCTGGCAGCCAGCGGAGGAGAGCTGGAGATCGTGGAACCCATTTTTGCGGAGATCTCCGTGGAGGCATGGGTGCAGGTGATTCGCGCCGACGATACCTTTGAGGTACAGCAGGATCTGAGGCGTGTTCTGCAGGAGTATCTGGATCCCATTAAAAATTCGGGCTGGGACATTGGCAGAATGGTGAAGAAAGCGCAGATTGAGCTGCGGCTCAACATGGAAAAGGGAAAGGCGCTCCTGCACAGACTGATGGTTACGGCAAGATATCAGGATGAGACGGGCCGCCATGAGACGGACATTGAGGCGCTTGAGGGAAATCCCTATGTGCTGGTTACCAGCGGCGTTCACAAAATACATTTTGAACAGAGCAATTAGGAGCAGAGAGTATGTTAAATCCAAAGAGTATTCCGGAAAAATCGCATGAACAGCTCATGGAAGAGAATATCGGAAAGATTCCCATTTATTCGGACGAATGGACAAATTACAATCCGGCGGATCCGGGAATCACCATATTGGAAAATCTGTCTGCGTTCCAGATCCTGCAGCAGAATCAGATGGACGAGGTGCCGGATCTGGTGCGTGCCAAGCTGTTGCAGCTTATGGGCTATAAGCCTATGAAGGGAAGCGGCGCCAAGGTATATCTGGAGCCCCGGAATGTGCGCGAGGATTTTCTGATTCCCGCAGACCAGCGCTTCCGCGTGGGAAACATCAGCTTTGAGACCACGCTGGAACGGGAAATGACCGCAAGCCGGGTGATCGGCATTTACGGAAAGGACGAGAACGGACTGCGGGATTACCGCTATGTGCTGAACCGGGATGTGGACATTCAGGCATTTGTTTTCGGGGAGAAGCCCAAGACCGGAATGGAGCTGTATGTGGTGCTGGATAAGCCGCTGACGCCGGGAGAGCAGGGAATCCTGTATGCGGAGATCTCTGACCGTTACCGGAGAAATGCGTTTACCCCGGAGAGCAGACAGCTTTTCGGAGAGCTGGAGTGGAGCTGCTATACCGCGGAGGGCTTTGTCCCCATGGAGGTGGAGGACGAGACCAACGGCTTTCTGGCAACGGGACTGATCCGGTTTACCCAGCCGGAGCAGCCCATGGAAAAGTACGAGGAAAACGGCGTTTCCGGGTATGTCTGGCGTGCGGTGCTGCGCCGCGCGGAGTATGACATTGCCCCGGCGTTAATTCATATGAGTGGCTTTCTGTTTCCCGTGATCCAGAAAGAAACGCTGGTTATCACCCATTCCTTCCAGAAGGCGGGGGACGTCACGCTCAACTGTCCCATGCTGGAAACCGGATATGTGCGGGTGTTCTGCAAGGAGCAGAAGGGAACCTCATACAGAATGTACCGGGAATGTGAGGGGGAGCCGGAGCAGGGACGGATGTACCTGCATGAGCGGAATGCATACGGGGAGCATACCTTCCGGTTTGACAAAAAGCTTTTTGGCTACGCGCCGGAGCATGTGAAAAATGCGGTAAAAATCGTCATCTACAACGAGGAGATGATGCGTAAATATTATCTGGGGGAGATCTACGGCTACGACGATCAGGAGATCGCCCTGCCCGGACAGCATATCGTGACGGACACCTTCTCCCTGATTGCGGAGAGGGACGCCGAGGACGGCGGAAAGCGGTACGACTTCGTAAAGCCCGGCAGAATGGGAGAGCAGGAGCTTTCCTATTACCTGTACGAGAACGAAGGAAAGATTGTGATTCTGGACGCGGGAGATTATGTGGGCGCGAAGCTGTATCTGGCTTCCATCGCGGTCACGCTCGGCGAGGAAGGCAATGTGCGCGCCGGAAATGAGTTTGTCCCGGAGGGATATCGTGATACGGTGCGCTTCTATAACCCTGCGGCGGGAAGCGGCGGCAGATTTCAAGAGACCCTTGAAGATGTGAGAAAGCGCTTTATCGCAGATATGAACACCCCATACACGGCGGTGCTGGGAAGCGATTACGAGGCGCTTGTCCACGCAGTTCCGGGGCTTTGCATCTCCAAGGTACATGCGTGGATGGATACGGAGAAGAACGAGGTGCAGATCGCGGTGCTGCCCGGAATGCCGGATAAATTTCCGAAGCTGCCGAAGATTTACAGGCGGGAGATCGAAAACTGGCTGGAAGAGAGAAGGCTGCTCTCCACCAGAGTAACCGTGCGGCAGCCGGTCTATCAGGCGGTCGCCACAAGCGGCACGGTCTATGTGAAGCCTCATTACGAGGATTGCAGGGAGCAGATCGAGCAGGTCATCCGCAAGGAGCTGGACTATGTGCGCGGCGAGCAGAACTTCGGCGAGCTGCTGCGGTTCGACAAGCTCTTTCACGCGGTGGAGGCACTGGAGTGCGTAGCGTATCTTTCCGAGTTCAGCATCGCGGCGGAGGGCAGCGTCTATGCGGCTTCCGAGGGCGCGGATATCAGACCGGACGAAAATTGTCTGCTTTATCCCGGAAAGATAAAGCTTGAGATACGATCCATGTTAGAGGATGGCAGGTAACGGAGGAGACTATGGCGGGAATACAGTATTCTATCAGGCAGAACAGACTGAAAAAGGCGCTGTTTCAGGGGATGGAGCCGACGGAGGACGACGGCGTGCGTTCCGGCGCGGAGGGCGGAGATCACTATATCGTGCTGCCCTATCTGGACAGCGGAATGGCGGATTGTCCGTGGGGCAGGCTGCATTTTGAAATGACCTTGCCGGAAAACTGTGTCTGCTACCTGTATGTTGCGGCGGCAAACGAGGTGGAGGGGCAGGAGCTCATGCTGGACGCGGGCAGCAGTCTTTTGGATAAGAAGCGGCTCTTGCAGTCCATGGGCGGGCTGCGCTTCATCAACAAATCGGATGTGCTCCTCTATGAGATCACGGGACGCTATCTGTGGATTATGGCGGAGGTGATCGGAGAGAACGTGACCATCCGCAACATCAAGGCGGAGGCGCCGGGTGATAATTTCATGCAGACATTCCCCGAGGTATACCGGGAAAAGAACAGCTTTTTCCACAGGTATCTCTCGGTATATTCCAGCATTTACAATGATTTTCAGGAGAAACTGGACAGTCGCAGCGAACTTCTGCCGGTGGAGACTGCACCCCTGCGGCTTCTGGAGCTGTACGCAAAGTGGCTGGGAATCGATGTCAACGGCGGTTATCTGGGGGAGGAGACCTTAAGGACGCTTTTAAAGGAGGCGCCGGAGCTTCTGCGCCGGAAGGGAACGCGGTACTGTATCGGACGGATCTGCGAAATCCTGCTGGGGGAGACCCCCGTCATTGCGGAACAAAGCCAGTTGCAGCGTTATATCCGAAGAAATGAAAGAAAGTTATATGATGGACTGTACGGGGACAGCCCTTATGATGTAACATTGTTATTGAAGCATTATGTGGAGGAGCGCAAAAAAGAGCAGCTCTTACATCTGCTCAGCCAGTTCAAACCGCTCCGCAGCCGGCTGCATATCGTATTCTTGGAGCCCACCGGCGTTCTGGATGAGCATAGCTATCTGGACAATAATGCCGTTACCTTCACCCAGAGCGAGGGCATGCTGGACGCTGCCCGGATCGCGGACGGAACCATTATATTACAGTAGAGAAACGGGAGGAAACGTAACTTGGAACAGAAGAGGATCAGGTGGTCGCTGTTTATCGGCTCAGCGCTCACCGTTATGCTGACAATGGGATTTTTGTGGATATTGAACAGCAGCGACTCGCCGCAGTTACAGCACATGTTGGGACTTTGTATCCTGATTCTGGGCGGAAGCGCGGTGATCTCCCTTTTCTTCTTTTTCTGGAAGGGGCCCGTTTTCCATATCAGGGGACGAATCGAGACCGGAAACATCATGGCGATGCTGATTGCCGTGCTGGTGGTGATCCAGCTTGCGTTTGCATTTGCCGCGTACTTCCAGAAGGAGCAGTATCTTCGATTTGAATTGTATGACCAGCATTTAGAGGAGGCGGTGATCCGTGCGGAGCTTTGGAGTACGGCGGTGGAGCTGCTGACAACGCTGGTAATTTCCGTATTTTTCTCGGTGGAGATTGTCTGGCTGATGATCAAGCTGACGACGGAGCGCAAGCAGCAGGAGGACAGAATACAGCCCACGGCGCTGTCCTATGTGCGGCAGATCGCCTTCGTGTTCTATTTTGCGTCGAGATTATCTTCCGCGTTTATCCCCATCATGGCAAAGAGCTTCGGCGAAACCTTCCTTGGCATGAGCGCCAACGGCGCGGCGGCGCTTCCGCAATCCGCGGAAACCCTGCTCACCTGTGCGGCGATCTTCATTACCACGGAGATCCTTACCAGAAAGGGCTGGAAGCTGCCGTTCGGGATCGGACTGCTTCTGGTGGCGCTTGGCACCTTCCTCTCTGCAATCTCCCCGACACTTCCGGTATTTATCGGCGCGCGTGCGGTGGTGGGTCTCGGCTACGGCTTCTGCTGGATGACGCTCCGCAATCTGGCGCTGTTCGGGAAAAATGACAGCGAGCAGGCATGGGGCTTTTCCATGCTGAATGCGGGACTGTATGCCGGAATGAACTGCGGTTCCTCCTTAGGCGCTATTCTGGCGGAAAAGTTCGGTTATCAGAATGTATTTTTCATGGCGGCGGCGCTGACCCTTCTTTGCAGCTTTATGATTATCCGCATGGAGAACGCGGTGCTGCAGAAAAAGGAGGAGACGGTCACGAAGGAGAAAGTCCGGGAGGGCTTTTCCGTGTGGGACAAATTGCAGGTGGTCAGCTTTTCGGTATTTATGATCGCGCCCTCCTGTATCGTTGCCTCTTATCTGGGATATTTCTTACCTTTGTATTTCGAGAGTATCGGCAGGGGCGTTGCGGATGTGGGAAGAGCGCAGTTGTTGTACGGCATGATTATCGTCTACGTGGGGCCAAAGCTCTCAAAGCTGCTCATCGAGCGGGACAAAAAGCTGATTACTTCCAACTATATATACAATCTGCTCTTTTCGGCAGGACTGCTCCTGGTGGGCTGCTTCGGCGGCATGACCACTGCGATCATCGCGGTGCTGTGTCTTGCCGTGGGCGACAGCTTCGGCTTCAGCGTCCAGAACAACTATTTTCTGGCGCTGCCCTCGGTAAAGCGCATGGGGGCAAGCAAATCACTGTCCTATCTGAGCTTTTTGAAAAAGATCACCGAGATGCTTGGGCCTACCATGTTTGCACTGGTGATCGCACTTGGCTACGAGCGGGGCGTGCGTCTGATGGGAATCGTGTTTATAGCGGCTGTGGCAGTGTTCTTTGTGACACAGCTTGTATATAAGAAAATGAAAGTACAGGAGGATACGGCAGGTTGAAAGTAGCAATCGTATATGGCGGATATTCCAGTGAAAAGGATGCTTCCACCGAAAATGCACATTACATAAACGAGACATTGAAGGAGTGCGGCTATGAGACGCACATGGTTCCCTACGGAAAGAATCTGGTAGGAACGCTGCGGTCGCTTGGCACAGATATGGTGTATGTCTGCGTGCAGGGAAAAGGGCATGGGGACGGAACCATACAGGCAATTCTGGAGCAGGAGGGGATCCCGTTTACGGGAAGCGGCTCCCACGCGGCGGCGATCATCAACGACAAAATTCTCTGCAAGCTTTTGTTTGACCGCTGCGGCATCAGGACACCCAGGTGGCAGATGCTGACAAAGGAAGAATTTGAACAAGGATCCTTCGATGCGGACGGATTCGGCTATCCCTTCGTGGCAAAAGCGCCCTCCGAGGGCGGCAGCTTCGGAATTGCCCTCATCCGCAATAAGCAGGAGCTTTCCAGAATAAACGAAGTGTTTTCCTACGAATCCCCCATTCTGATCGAGGAATTTATACCAGGCTCCTTCTACACGGTGGGTATTTTAGAGCGGGACGGAGAAATCACAGCGTTTCCCTGTGTGAAGGGCGTGGAGATACAGGACGGCAGGGATATGGATGACCCGGAGTGCCTCAAGGTATTTACCGGGGACTACGGCGTGAGGGAGGCGGATCTGCCCGGGGAGCTGCTCTCTCAGATGGCGGATATGGCAAAGAAGGCATTCCGGCTCACCGGAGCGGAAGATGTGGCACGTATCGACTTCATGGTATCGGAGAAGGACGGACTTCCCTATACGCTGGAGATCAACGCCGTGCCGGGATTGAAGCCGAGAAGCCTTCTGCCCGGAGAGGCAAGGGCGGCAAAGCTGTCCTACACAGAGCTGGTGGAGGGGATCTTACTTTCCGCATGGAAAAAGACGAAAGCGGGGGAAAAATAGAAAATGTTCAAGAACATGAAGATCGGAATCAAAATTTTGTTGGTCATTCTCCTGATGTCTCTGGGAACCCTGATGATTATTTCCATCAATTCCTACATGCAGATGATGAGACTGACGAACGAGTTTCAGGATGTGAACACCACGCTGGGAAACACCGCGTCCGAGGACAGCAAGCTGGCATTGCAGTCCCAGATGGAGGGCAATCTCGGAAGGATCGCCGTAAAGCAGGCGCAGATCTCCAATGAGAAGCTGATCAGGCTTCGTAACACTATCGACTGTGCGGCTGCCTATATCAGCAATCTGTACGCCAACGAATCTGAGTTTCCCGGACATTCCCTGCCCCTGCCCTACGAGACGGAGGACGGTGTCGCCTGCTCCAAATACATGCTTGCCCCGGGAGTGGAAAACACAGCCCGGCTGCAAAGGGAAGTCAGGCTTTTGTCAAACTGTGAGTACATATTTGCACCGGAGCTGGAAAACAACTCCATGATGGACAATATCTATCTGGGAACCAATGACGGAATCTACTACCGGTATTCCAGATCCAACCTTTACAATGCGGATTACGATCCCCGCCAGAGAGACTGGTTTATCACGGCTTCCAAGGAAACCGATTCCATCTGGATGGATACCTATAAAGACTTTTACGGAAAACTCTGTGTGACCTGTTCAAGGAGCTTCACGGGCGAGGACGGCAAGATCAAGGGCGTGGTGTCCATGGACATCACCGTTCAGGATATGCTGGATGAGATCGTGGCAACCAAGATCGGCGAGAGCGGCAGTGCCTTCGTGCTGGATCCCAATCTTACGTTTCTGGCACACCCCGACTTTATGAAGGAGGATTTCGACCAGCAGCTCGGCAGCCATATCGAGGGAGATGCGACGATTCTGGATACTATTCAGAACAACGACTCCGGCGTGGTGCAGGCGCAGCTTGACGGCGTGGACAGCTACATAGCATACGCAACGCTGGAGGAGACCGGATGGAAGCTGTGTATCTGCATTGATGTGAATGAGGTCATTGCACCCTCCATCGCCACCAAGCAGGCGATTGACGGCATCACGGCGGACGCTCAGCAGATGGTGAGCAAGACGCTCTCCAACGTGATGATCCGGTTCATCATCTTCTTTGCACTGGTGGGAATGATCGTCATTATGATCTCCTTTGCGGTGGCAGGCACCATCACAAGACCCATTCAGGAGCTGGCGCAGAATGTGGAGAAGATCGGTCAGGGAAATCTTGATGTGCGGATGAAGGTGGACTCCGGCGACGAGGTGGGAGAGCTGGCGCAGACCTTCAATGATATGCTTTCGGATCTGCAGTTGTATATCAAGAATCTGTCGGAGGTGACGGCGGAGAAGGAGAGGATCGGTGCGGAGCTGGATGTGGCAACCAACATTCAGGCAAGCATGCTTCCCTGCATTTTCCCCGCTTTCCCGGAGCATAAGGAAATTGACATTTACGCTTCGATGGATCCGGCAAAGGAGGTCGGCGGAGATTTCTACGACTTCTTCTTAGTGGGAAAAGACCATCTGGCACTGGTGATGGCGGATGTGTCGGGAAAGGGCGTTCCGGCGGCGCTGTTTATGGTGATTGCCAAGACGCTCATCAAGAACCGGGCGCAGCTCGGGGAAGAACCAGCGGTGGTGCTGGAGAGAGTCAACAACCAGTTGTGCGAGAACAACGAGGCGGATATGTTTGTCACGGTATGGCTCGGCATTTACGAGCTTCCCACAGGTAAGCTGACCTATACAAACGCCGGTCATGAGTGCCCGGCAGTGATGCGCGCAGGAGGCAGCTATGAGCTGATCCGGGAAAGCCACGATTTTGTGGTCGGCGCCATGGAGGGTATGCCGTATACCCAGCATGAGATCACGCTGAATCCGGGCGATAAGCTGTTCCTATATACGGACGGCGTGCCGGAAGCCACAAATGCGCATGAGGAGCTGTTCGGGGAGGACAGAATGCTCACGGCGTTAAACCGCAGCGTGGGTATGACGCCGAAGCAGACCTTGGCTGAGGTAAAGAAGGATATCGACGAGTTTGTGGGCGAGGCGCCGCAGTTTGACGACCTGACCATGCTTGCATTTGAAGTCAGAACGAGAGAATAGGAAGAGAGGGAAAAAGAATGAATGTAATTGCAACGGATTGTGAAACCTATATGAGACTGATGGTGGACGGAAGAGTGGACACCAACACCAGTCCCCAGCTTCAGCAGGCGATTCTGAATGCCTTCCAGAAACAGAAGGATGTGGTGGTGGACTTTCTCAATGTGCCGTACATTTCCAGTGCGGGACTGCGCGCCCTTCTGATCGGACAGAAAACAGCCGCCTCCAAGGGCGGAAGCATGAAACTGACAAACGTGTCGGATGTTGTGATGAACGTTCTGGAGATGTCAGGCTTCAGCAAAATACTTGTGATCGAATAAAACATGATACGGTTTGAGAATGTTACCAAGACATTTGCGGATACACAGCAAACCGCCCTGTCGCAGGTGAGTTTTCACATCCTGCCCGGGGAGATGGCATTTGTTATGGGGAAGAGCGGTTCGGGAAAAACCACACTGATGCGGCTCCTGCTCCGTGAACTGATCGCGGATGAAGGAACCGTGTGGGTGAACGGACAGGACATTGGAAAGCTGAAACGGGACAAAATCCCGGTTTACCGCAGACGGATCGGCTTTGTGTTTCAGGATTTCAGACTCATGCATGACCGGACGGTCTATGAGAATGTAGCGATCGTGAAGCGCGTTGCGGGTGCGAAGGAGAGGGATACCCGGACGCAGGTGGCAATGGCGCTGCGCGTGGTGGGCATGGACGGCGCGTATGACAGACCGGTATCGGAGCTCTCCGGCGGGGAACAGCAGAAGGTCTGCGTGGCGAGAGCCATTGTGGGCAATCCGTACTGTATGCTGGCGGACGAACCCACCGGAAATCTGGATCCGAAGCAGGCGCGGGAGATCATGCTGTTGTTTGAAAGGATCAATTTTCTCGGCATCACGACGCTGATCGCCACCCATGACAGGGACGCCATTGAGGGCATGGAGCACAGAAAACTGTATCTGACGGATGGAACATTATACAGTGGGGAGTAAACATGGAGGACGCTATCATCAAAAAGACAATCGAGCTGGAAGCGCAGAAGGAAGAGCTGGATAAGCTTCTGGAAATTATAGAGACGGATCTGGAGAGCGTCGGCTGCCCTCCGGAGAAAATGACGGTGACGGCGATCTGCGCGGAGGAAATCTTTGTAAACATCGCAAGCTATGCTTACGGGGACGAACCGGGAGAGGCGTGGATCGACGAGGAGATTGAAAAGGGAAGGATTTCCCTGTGCTTTCAGGATTGCGGAAAGCCGTACAATCCTTTGGAAAAAGAGGATCCCGATACCACCCTTTCCGCGGAGGAGAGGCAGATCGGCGGGCTCGGCATATTCATGGTGAAGAATATGATGGACACTGTGACATATGAATACAGGGAAGGCAGGAACAGACTTACCATGACGCTTTCATGGTAGCGGGGAAGACGAGGATGAGCATGAACAACAGATTCAATGAGGATTTGCGAAAAACACCCTTCGGCAGCTATGAAGAATATATGGATTATGTCTTTGCGTGTGTGAACACAAGGCTTGCCGACTACATCAAGACCCTGATGGGAAAATATGCCGCAGGGCAGGGACAGTACAAGAACATAATGTACCCGGACATCGAGATTGCCTACAATCTGTGTAATGACCGGGTGGTACAGTTTTCCGCGCCGGAGAGCGGGGAGGAAGCAGAGACAGGTAATGCCAAGGCACAGGAGAGCATGGATGATGACATGCTGGAGCTTCTGGGCGCGCTGAGCGAGGAGAGCCATGCGGAGAGCCAGAAGGCACAGGAGGGAGAGGATCTGCATGTGGAGGAGATGCTCGCCTTCATCGACGAGCGCATCGCGCTGACGGAGGCGGAGGAATATCCCTTCTATCGGCTGTGTAAGAAGCTTTCGTTTGACCACTTCACCACATTTGCGCTTGCGGCTGCCCTGCTGTCCTCCACACAGACCAGCTACGCTTCCGTATTCCAGATCGTGAACGAGAACGCTTCCCTGACGGCGCCCACGGTGGAATCCGCCGCCAGACTGTATTTCGGAAAGGAATTTTCCATCACCGCAGCCTCCGGCCACATGTCGGTGTGTCTGGAGAACCTGCAGCCCATCATGGATCTGCGCGTCAATTCCAACATGCCGTTTTCCACGGTGTTGACGCCGGACAAGAGAATCATCGACTTTCTCTTTGGCAAGAACCCTCTGCGTCTGGACGAAAACTATCAGCGCTTCTTCCATATGCTGACGGACGATAAGGAGCTTGACCCCATCATGGCGAACACCACCCAGCTTGAGGCAATGGAGATCTCCTATGAGCAGGGTGTGCGCATTTTCAGCTGGTACGGGGACGAGGGCAGCGGACGCAAATTCTTTATCAGGCAGTTCTGCAAAAAGAAGGGCATCCGGGCAATCACCCTAAACTGCAAGAAATTGTTCGTCTATGACTTCGCCTTTGTGGAGAAGGCGCTCTGGGCAGTGCGCAGGGAATGTATCTTTACGGATGCCTGCTGCTGTCTGAATGAGCTGGACTACAGGGAGGACGAAAAGGAAAAATACATAGGTTACATGGATCTGGCGGTTTCCAGACTGCAGGAGCATGACATCCTGATCTTTTTGATGAGCCGGGAAAAGCTGCCCCTAAAGAGCGTGACCGACATGGAATTTACGGAGCTTGAGCTTCCCACGCCGGGCAATCAGGAGAGGGAGGACTGCTGGAAATACTTTTCCAAGGAATACAGTCTGGACAAAGATGTGGAGCTGCCCGAGATGGCGACCAAGTTCCTGTTCACGCCGGGAAAGATCAAGTCGGCATTAAAGCAGGCAAAGAGCTTTTCCATTATGAACCATGAGATACTGATCTCGAGGGCGAAGCTGTTTGAGGGCTGTTACAACCAGATGAGCTCGGAGCTGACCCAGAAGGCAACCAAGGTAAAGGCAAACTTTGGCTTCGAGGATATCGTTATGAATGCCAGCCAGAGGGAGACACTGGAGCATGCCATCGACCAGATGAACTTCCGAAAGCAGGTCTACGACAACTGGAATTACACCAAGAAATACCCCTACGGCAGAGGACTTTCCGTTCTGCTCTTCGGGGCGCCCGGTACAGGTAAGTCCATGTGTGCGCAGGTAATCGCCCATGAGCTGAATCTGGAATTGTACCGCGTGGATCTGTCCAAGGTTATCGACAAATATGTGGGTGAGACGGAAAAATCCATTTCCATGATCTTCCGCGAGGCGAAAAAATGTAATGTGGTGCTGTTCTTTGACGAGTGCGATACCCTGTTTGCAAAGCGATCCGACGACGGCGGCTCCAATCAGGCATCCAACAACAATAAGACGGCGCTTCTGTTGCAGGAGGTGGAGGCGTATGACGGCGTTTCCGTGCTGGCAACCAACTACAAGCACAATATTGACCCTGCGTTTTTCAGACGTATGAAATATATCGTGGAATTTCAGTTCCCGGATCCGGACACCAGAGAGATGCTGTGGCGTACCACGATCCCCAAGGGAACGCCGCTTGCGGATGATGTGGACATCCGTTTCCTCGCGGAACGGTTTGAGTTCGTGGGTGGTAATATCAAGAACTGTATCTTGAACGCCGCATTCCTTGCCGCCGCGGACGGCGACGGAAAAGAGGTCGGCATGAAGCATTACCTGATGGCGATCAAGTACGAGTTTGTAAAGACCGGAAAGGTGTTTACCAGAGCCGATTTTGAGCCGTATGCCTACATGGTCGGTCTGGGAGATCAGGAAGAGGATTAAGAGTAAAAGGAAGGAGAAGCGGAATGGAAGAATACTTTTTGCTGGAGGGAGACCGGATTAGTGCTTACGCGCACATGATACCGGAATGGCTGTTCACAAGGACGGAGAAAGGAACGGAAGCGCAGTTCTGGGGAATGTCGGACATGGGAGAGCCCTGTGGTGTGGCAGTCTTAAGCGGGGAGGACGGCGTGCTGACCTTGCAGTACATATATATCGAGAAAGCATACAGGGGACAGGGCAAGGGACAGCGGTTCTTCGCAGAGCTTCTGTACCGCGCCTACCATTCACCGAACCGGATCTTCCGGGTGAGATACATTCCCGGCGAATATCCCAAGCTGGAAAGACTGCTCTCGGGGTATCCCTTCGCGCAGGAGGAGGAAGAAATCGGCAGCTTCTCCTGTACGCTGGGAGAGCTGCTGGGACTGAAATATCTGCAAGGCGCAGGCAATAACGTAAAGGCGCTTTCGGAGTGTACGGAGGAAAGCTTAAGATCGCTCTATCAGGAGATTACGGAGCGGGAGGACGATCTGGTGGAGCTGCCGCTTGACAGGCAGGCGTATGCGGCGGATTGCAGCGCCGTGGCGATGGATAACGGAAAGCCCGCGGGACTTCTGTTAGTCAGGGAGGATAAGCCGGGGGAAATGAGCATTCCGTTTATGGTGAATTACTCCAAGAATATCACGGCGCCGGTGGATATGATCCGTTTTGCGGTGCAGACCGGTGGAAAAAAATATTCTCCGGAGACCATATGCAGATTTGCGGTTGTCAGCGAAACGCTGCTCCGCCTTTTGGAAAAGATGGGAATGACCTTCGGAAAGAAACGGCAGCAAAGCACATTGGAGTTGTCCTATTTCGACCGGTACGAGCAATCGGCGCAGATTGCGATCGACGAGGCAGCAGGCACAATATAAAGGGGGAAAAAGTACATGGATAATATGTTTCATCTCAGACAGGATATGACAAACGAGGAGCTGCAGAGGTTCGCACAGGATCGCATGCAGAAGGAAGAAACGATAGCGGATTACATGCAGCAGCGCGAGGCGCATGCGCAGATGGATCTCGCACAGCTTACGCAAAAGCCGCAGGTAAAGCAGGTGGCACAGAAGCCCATGGCGGCGGATATGCCAACGCTGGCAGCGGATGAAAAGGACTGGAAACGAAAGAGGAAAATGAAGCAGACCATGCAGCCTCAGGCAGCGGTTTTGCAGGAAAAAGGGCAGGAAATACAGCAGAAGTTTGATGCCCGTGTCGCTTCCATCCAGCAGAAGCAGGCAATAGATGCGCAGGGAAAGGCAATGTTCGAGGCAACGCTCCGGGCGGATATGCTGACGCCGAAGTATGTGATGGAGCATTTTTCAGAGGTTCGGTACATGCTGGACAACTGGAAGAGACATATTGCGCTGTTCGACGAAGGCGGAGCGGCAAACGGTCTTATGGCGGAGGAGCAGAAGATCCGTCTTGTCCATATGAAGGAAATGTATCAGAAGGGCGAGCGTGCGTTTGAGACGGCGCTCGGTGCGCTGGGCTTTAAGTATCACCCCGAGCTGGATGCGAAAAAACAGTTTGAGGAGCTGACAAAGGAGCAGCAGGAGCAGGCATTACAGGATAATATAGCGGTTCGTACCACTCTCGCAAAGGATGCGGCAAGCATGGACAGAACCGTTGCAAATGAGCTGATCGAGAAGGAGGTGCAGCGCCGCAAACCGGAGATTCTGGCATTACGGGAGGACATGCGCGAAAAATACCCCTTTATTGAGTCGGAAAACATGACCCACGACTATGAGTATGATGAGACAGCCAAGATCAAGGAAATGTTTGAGAAGCATCCGACGGAATATGCGCAGAACAAAGAAGTGCTGGATAAGCTCTACAAGGAGTTTTTCAACCTGATGGAGTACAACGGAACCTGCTATGAGGTTTCCCGTACCATCGGCGCGATCCAGTTTGACGACCGGACCGTATCTTCCAGCAAAATGCAGATGCTTGTCAATATCAGGCTGGAGGATCAGGAGAAAAAGATGGCGCGGATCCGTTCCCGCGCGGCGTCGGTCATGGACGGCATCAGACATATTGTGCTGGGAAAGAAGCTGCCGGAGTCATCCTATCATTCCCTGAAGGATTTCATTCCGATAGAGTACAATTTCAGTCAGGAGGCGCAGACCACGAAAGAACAGTCTGCGGTTTATTCCACGCGCTATGAGGAAAAGAAGGAAATCTTTAACAGACTGGCAGGAGAGATTTACGGTGACCGCGCACAGGAGCTGACTGAAAAGGAAGCCGGAAAATATATGCTGTTCATGGAAAACGGCAAGCAGGAGCAGAACGAGGCGGTGGTTCGCGCCCTTCTGTCGATCCGTGTGAACGAGACCATGCAGGGGTCGGACGACGAGGCTGCGGAAGAAAGTGCCAAGGAAATCGGCAGGATTATGAAGCCTCTGGTGATGCCCTATCTGGAACGCATGAGAGACTATGACACAAGGGAGCTGGGTCACTACACGGAAGAGGAGCTGATGGCAAGGAATGAGGAATTGCAGGAGCTTTCCCTCATCAGCATGCAGATAGCCGAAGCGGCAAAATACCGCGACCCGGACGATGCGGAAGGCCGTTCCATCCGGGATGCATTCTGCGCGGACAAAAAAGAGCTCTTTGACATGAAATGCAGCGTCATCCGATCCTATGCCCAGAAGGCGAGAGGGCTTTACATGGTGAAAGCGTACAGTCAGGGCAGTCTGGATGAATCCTGTTTTATGGCTGCGGAGCGGGAGGAAATGAGAAAGAAAGCCGGCTTACAGCCAACGGATCCCCTCACCATGGAGCAGATGCTTCAGGGCGCCAAAGAGATAGTGGAGAAGGCGGATGTAGCGCGGGCAGCAGCTTACAAAACCTATTACATGTCACCAGCCGTACAGGAATCCTATACGAATATAACCAGTCCGCATGCGGAGACAACGCACCCTGAATACCACAAACAGCGGATGGATGTTTACAAGGCAGGTCTGCGCATGCTGAACGCGCCCGGCAAAACGCTCAATTCCGGACAGCTGGAGGATTTTTACAATCTGTGCAGCAAGAAGATCAGGGATCTTAAGAAGGAGCTGGATGCGCAGGAAGAGCCCGGTATGGGGACACTGGAGATCCGGGCGCAGATAGAGGAGCTCGAGCGGTATCAGGAGTATACCAGAATGCAGTATACCCTCACCGGCAAAGCATATGTGAGGACGGGAGACGAAAACTCGTTGCTGAGGGAGCCTATTTTCCGTTCTTACGACAGCGCGGAGAACCTGCCCGCGTTCCAGAACATGAGCGATGCTGACTTTGCTGTCATGTGTAAAAAGCTGGCGGCGGGAACCTTTGCGGAGGACAAGGAGAATCCGGAGCGTTTTGAGGCGTACTATGAGGAAAATATGGAAGGTCTGCGCATGTATAAGCAGCGCATGTCCGAGCATTATGAGATGCTGGAGACCATCTTCCATCACCGCATACCTTCCATCGAGTACATACAGGAAAACAGGCGCCAGCTGGAGCAGTGGTTTTCCAATATCCAGGTGGATAACCATATGGTTGAGTACATGCGGGATCTGATTGATCTGACTGATCCGGCAGACTTAAGGCTTTACAATCTGGTTGTCACCTATAATGCCATCGGCGGTTATATAGTGAGTATCTCAACCATGATTGCCCTGGTGGGTGCGGATTACAAGGAAGCGGATGCGGCATCCTCCCTTCCGTCGATGGAGGCCGCTGAGTTTACAAAACAACTGGATCAGGAGCAGGCGCCGGTACAGAAGGACAGAGAGACACTGGAAGCAGAGCTGGCGGAGCTTGAGGAGAAGAAGGACACCTACGCGGATCAGAAGGAGTGGCTGAAGAAGAAAGAGGCGGCACAGTCTCCGCTCATGATCGAGAAATTCCGGAAGATCGCGGAGGATGCGCGCCATATCGGGCAGGAGGATGAGCAGACCCAGCTTGTGTTCCTTTCCCGGATGAAGGAGCTTGCGGACTATATCAAAGAGTACGAGGGAGTACCGTCCATGAACATCAAGCAGTTCAAGGGATGGCTCAATACGGCACAGTGCAGGCTGCCGTTCATCGTAAAGGGCATGTATTACTCCAGGCCGCAGGAGAGCGATCAGGTAAACATGCTGGATTCAGCGGATATTTTACGGAAAGAGCTGGAGTCCGGCGATCCGGAACGCTTTTTCAATGCCGTTCTGGAAGTGGGCAAAATGCATACGCTTTTCTCGTCCGCGGATGTGGACAGCTCGGTGCTTAATATGCAGGACAAGAACAGCGCGTGGACAGAGTGCCATGAGACGGAGCTTACCCTTGGTCTGGATCGGATCGAGTTCATGCCGGAAACGTTCCAGAAACGGTTTATAGAGGCGTACTACCGGAAAAAAGAATCCCTTATGGGCAGGGTGAACGAAGCGGTTCAGAACCTGGTGCGGGAGCTCCCCGAACAGATGGAAGACAAGGATGGGTACGCTACTTACCTGATTATGCAGACCCAGCTTGGAAGAGAGTACGAGGCACTGCGCGTTATGCCGGGAACCTATTTCCGGAATGAGCCCATGATGGAACAGACGGTTGCCTTCAAGGAGAATCATGAGGATCTTTTGCAGAGCACCGGGCAGATGGATGAAAAGATAGTAGCCGTGAATAAGAAGTATGCCCCCGAATTTGAGAAGATCGGATATACGAAAGCCGTGGGCGCGGAATATCTGGGTGCTTTCCGCAGGCAGTTTGTGGAAAAGGAAGCGGCGGCAAAGATAGAAAACCCCGCAGCGGGCGCAGACAGCTTTGACATTATGGAAGCACGGAATATCGCGAGGGATGTGGCAGGACAGGGCACCTTACCCGAACTGGCAAAGCAGCTCAGTGAAGTACATCTGACGGAGGAGATGCTGACGCCGGAGTATATGACCCTCCATGCAGTGGATCTGTTTGCCTCCTTTAAGACCATGGATGCGTACGAGGCCATGCTCCGGGAAAATCCGGCGCTGGAGGAGACCGTTCCGGCGGCACAGAAGTTCATCTGGGAAAAGAATAAGAGATTCTATACGAAATACCGGAGCTATGTGGAGCAGTTTGCCCGCAGCCGCTGTGTGGACGCGGTAAACGGAGAATATCTGACCAAGGAGACCTACGAGGCGGAAAAAGAGGAGATCGCAGAGAACCTGTCCAAGGAAAAAGCAGAAATGAGCAAGCTCATGGGCGGCTTCGGCGACTATTCCCAGAAGGTAGGTGCAATCTCCAAACAGGTTGAGGGCATTGAGAAGCTCAAGAAGAAAGACAAGACCGCCGTGCTGAAATCCCTGACGGAATGCGGGGACTGGCTGAAGGATCTGACAAGATATCTGGCACAGCCGCTTACCCTCTCCCCGGAGGACTTCTTTGACGCAACGCTTATGACGCTGATGAGCATGTTCGGTTACATCGGGAAAAATCTGCGGGAAGCGAGAAACGTGCTGGAGAGAGCGGAGAAAATCGGCGATGTGAGCGGACTGGTTTCCGGTATTCAGGAGATTTCCGGCACCTTTACGGAGTTTAAGGAGCGCATTCCCGGAATTGCACAGGAGTTCAGGGCGAAGGCAATGGAGGCAGGCGGCAACGTACCGCTGACCCTTTTAGATGTTGTGGTGGAGGCGCAGGAGATCAAGACCTTCCACGTAGAAGGACAGAGGCAGAATGTGGGACAGGGCGCTTCTGACGTCAAGCGGCTGCAGGAGGGAGAAAAGGTATTCTACTTCAAGGGGGATGAATACCTGAAAGGCTTCATAGAAAGTGCAAACGAGCTGCTTCCCATGCTGCAGAATGCGGAGCTGAGAGAGGTGATGGAAAAGAGACTGAAAGCCCTCGAAAAACACGGAACCGACGTGGATATGCGTACCTTTGCCAATATGATTGTATTTGTGAGAGACAACGGAACGATCAACGAGTCCAGATATACTGAGTGGAACGAGCTTTTCAGAGGAAATCCCCGTGAGTTGATAGAGGCAGACCTTGAAAACTGGAAAGAGTTTGCAAAGGGCGTATCCCAGAAATTTGTGACGGTGGACACCGCACTGGCGGAAAGCCTCCTGCTTGACAGGAACGCCGACATGACGGCGCGCAATTTTGCTTCCGAGCGAGTGGCGGAGCTTTTGGGACAGAAGGGTCTCATCGTGCGCAACAGGGACGCGATCGTGGTAAATGAGGACGGCGTGCAGAAGAAAGGCTTTATCATGGATCAGGCGGAGGGTGTTCCGGCGTACCGTATGCGTGAAATGGCAATGGAGCTGGGGTATGAGGTTCACTTTACGGCGGAGGCACAGAAGAAGCTGTTGAACTTCCAGATCGTCGACATGATTACCGGACAGGTAGACCGTCATGCAGGAAATTACTTCGTCCAGTACGACAGGGATGATGAGGCGAAGACGCTGACCGTGAAGGGCGTGACCGGAATTGACAACGATTTTGCGTTCGGCAGATCCGTGCAGATGGACAGCGAGAATACCGGCAGCATTTTCACGGACGACGGAAAATACAAATTCGGCATGATGGACAAAGAGATGTACCAGACCCTGATGAGTATGTCACCGGAGCTTCTCGCCACCAATCTGGAGGGTGTGATCGAACCCAGATATATGGACGCGCTGAAAGAAAGGTTTGAGACTGTCCGTCAGAGACTGAAGGCGGCAAAAGAGGAAGCCGACAAGAACGGAGGCGACTTCTTCCGGGAGAGGGGCGGCTGGAATGCAGAGTCCGAGCGGATACTGTGCGAACAGCCTAACAAGGCCTCTTATGTGAAGAAGATCAAAGTGGGGTAAGTGATTATGGGTGATAGTTTTACAAAGGAAGCCTATGAAGTAATTTACCGGCATCCGAAGTGGAAGGAAGAAGCGACAAAATACGAGGATCATCTGGCAGCAAAGCTGTTTCATATGTCCTACACCAAGCAGGCGGTCAAGACCGCCATGGGTAAGATCAGCCGCATTCTGACCGCATACTACGGGGACGGCGAGAGAGTACCGCAGGGGCAGGAGCAGCAGAACATAGAAGCTGCGGAGAGCCTGACGGATTTTGCGCAGATCTTCAACGGAGAGGACACGGATGTCAAGATCAACAAAACAGTGGTGGAAGCTCTGATGCAGGGGCGCCGTGATAACAGCGGCGCCGGGCAGGTAAAGAAGGTTCTGGCGGGCGACAAGAAAGAGGACGGACAGGAGTACACGCAGGAAGAGGCGGACGAGGCAAACAAGGAGATGCTGGATGAGGTCATCAACGGCGACGGCAACGTGAGAGAGCAGATGACCCTCCTGTATAACGGCATGTTTATCAACGGCGGCCATACCAAGGAGCAGATTGCCCGGGGAACCTCCTTCAAGGGCGTTTTGCAGGGAATTACCCGGGAGAAGGGCATGATGACCCTCTCCCCCGACCTGTGGGGTATCAATTACGACCTGCTGGAGGGACAGTCCCGCTATCAGGAAGGAAAAGACGTCTTTGATACCAAGAGCATGGCGATGGATCTTGTGAGGCGCGATGAGGAGCTGCGCGGCAAAGGCACCGCACTCTCCCGCTGGTGGCGCGGCATCAAGCGTATCTGGAACGCCACCATAGGCAACCAGTTGAAGCGCAAGAAGCGCACCGATACCCTTGTGGAAGGAGAGAAAGGTCTTGGCCTGAGCCATTATGAGAGGCTTGGCATAGAGCCCAGCAGAAGAGAGCGGGATTTCTCTGTCGTCAGAAATGAGAAGGGCGAGGAAAAGCTGCAATGGAAGGAAGGCGCTGCCTACTTCAAGATCGACAAAGATGTGACGGCGGAAGGTATGCTGCAGACGGCGGGCGTCTCCGGTACGACCCTTCGTATGCTCGGCGCATACCGCCTGATGGGTGCGAGCCAGAAGGAGCTTCTGGACTTCCGTCTGGCGCTGATCGCATGGATGGTGTCCTCCCACGACCACTCCCTTTACGAGATATTGAAGGGCTCCCACAATGCGGGCGTCAGGGGAACGGAGTCTCTGGATGAGGCAGCGGTCATGTATACCAACATCGACCCGCTGGATACCGGGATCCTGCGTGATAACTTTGCGGAAAACAAGCAGTTCCCCCATGAGACCGTGTATAAGATCCAGTTGAATGAGCTGAAGGCGGCGAGAGAGGAGCATGAGCGAAAAATCGGGCGCAACGTGGAGAGGCAGGACAGGATCCAGCAAAGCAACGAACTGAAAGAGCAGACCGATGTCTACAATGAGGTGCTTCGTGCCAGAAAGAGCTCCCTCAAATCACTGGAGCGCAAGATCAATAAGGCAATTACACGCCTTCTGCTGAAACCAGAGCAGGGCTTCAAGGGTGATAAGGACGGCACCCAGCGCCGTGCGGTAGAGCAAGAGCTGATGAGGGATCAGGAGACATTGTTCTATTTAAAGGAAGATACCGAACTGCTCCAGCAAAAATACAATGAAATCAACGGCGTGAGATCCAAGACGGAGCTTTTGCCGGAGCTGACCCTCTTTGCCAAGAGTGCGGTCACGCAGGGAACCGATGCAATGGCATTGCAGGCGCAGGATCTTGCGCTGAACATCTATACCACCGGAGCCTATATGACCATGAACGTGGGCAGCAAGTGGGGCGGCATGTTTGGCAAGATGAAGCTGAAGGACAAACGTGTGGACGAAAAGAAATTCGGCAGCTATCAGGCGTCCTATAAGGCGGAGACCAAGGACGACAAGCTGTTGAACCAGATCTTTGACCTGACAAGAGTGTCGGCAAGAATGGCACAGGACGCACTGGAGGAGCGCGGAGGCCGCGAGAAAGAGAAAGGAAGCACGGAGGCGGATTACATGCATGCAGCCAGGGTCAAAACCTTCCGTGGTGAAAAGAGCGGCGGCGGCAGCTACCAGACGCGGGGGCAGGAGTACGATACAAGATCCCTGACCAGTACCTCAAAGAGAATAGAAAAGGCGTTGATGTATTTCGGAAAGAGCGTGGAAAATGCCGGTTACGACAAGGCGGTGCTGGCGCTCTACGAGTTGAACGGAAAGGGTGCGGTGGATATCACGCAGCTCTCCAAGGTTGCCAACGAGGAGGAGGTGCTGGTGCCCTCCGGTACGAGATTCCGGGTGGAGAAAGCGCTGGTGAAGAATGTCTCCGTGGAGGAGCTCAGGAGAAATCCTGACAATCCGGTGTCGGATAACGTCAGCGATGATCTGGTGGCGGAAGAGTTTACGCTGAATGAAGAAGGCAAGGTAAATTACGGCGGCATCAAGCATGTGAACGTGGTAAAACTGGTGGAGGTAGACGGACCCGGCGCAAGGCGCAGGAGAGCGCAGGAAGCGTCGAAGTGGACGAGACAGATGATCCGGGAATCCCTGGCGCAGAACCCGTAAGAAAGACAGAATAAGGATTGGCAGTTACGATGAACGAGAAACAGTATTTAGAATTGGCAACGCTATATTTTCAAAATCTGGACGACAGCCCGTACCGCTCCGTCGAGGAGCAGTACCACGACTGGATGCAGTTTGTTGACATGCTTTGCAGCATGCAGCTTGTCATAAAGGAAAACAGTCTGGAGAAAAGCTTTTGCAGGATCGGAACGGTATTCCGGGACGAGGAGCTGATGCGGGCGCTGGAGCCCCGCCCATTTTCCCCGAATACCGCCACGGAGGATGTGATTCTGGGAATCTTCCAGACCCTCTTAAAAAAGGGGGAGACGGCGGCGCAGAACGGCATATTTCTTCCGTTCGACGTATTGCGGATGCTGCATGAATTTACCTATCCCGAGATCATGGCGATCGTGCTTTCCTTCATGCCGGATCTGAATCGGAAATACGAGCGTATCTACGGCGTGCTGCAGGAGGAGCCGGCGGAGTCCATACGTCCCACGGTTGGCTTCGTGTATGACATCTGTGCGCTGTTCATGCCTATGCAGTATGAGGATATTGCGCTGCTCTCCGATGAGGACGGCTATCTGGGCACCTTTGTGTTTGACCGGCGGTTTCAGGGAAAAGCGGACGAATCCAGCCTGTCAAAGCGCCTGTGCTTGAATGAGAGGATCCGGGACTTTCTGATGGGAAATCCCGGAAAGATGGGAAAGCTCTATCCCTATGCGAGGATACTGGCAGGGGAAGAAGGGCAGGAGGCGCCCATCGCCGGGGATGAGACGGCGGCGCAGGTGCTGGAGCTGATGGGAGGATTGATCGAGAGAGAAAAGCGCGGCGTGATCCAGCTCTCCGGCGAGCAGGGAACAGGAAAGAAATTCCTGCTCCGCTATCTGGCGGGACTTACGGGACAGAGCTTTTTAAGCGTCGATCTGCCGCTTCTGCTCAACATGGAGTACCGGGACAGGGAAGCGCTTCTGTATGACATTATCGGCAAATGCATGATCGAGGGCGTATATCTGCATCTGGATCATGTCCCCTATGAAGAAAAAGACAGAAAAGCGGTGCAGGAGGTTCTGGCGCTGCTGCAAAAATATATCATGCTGCTCTTTGCGTCCTCAGATCAGGAGGAGTTGTCCGAGGCTGTGACGGATGGAGTCTGGTTCTCCGTGGAGTTCCACAGACCCTCCGCGGGGCTGCAAAAGGAGTTCTGGAAACATTTCGGGGAAGAAAAACAACTGCATTTCTCGCCCGAGCTGGATCTGGACGTCATAGTGTCCAAATATTCCCTGACGCCCAAGGCGATCTGCCAGATCGCAGACCGGCTTTCCGTGAGCGGCGAGGAACAGATAGACGAGCAGATTCTTTCGGAAGCGATCCGCAAGGAATGTAAGGTCAATTTCGGCAGCAAGGCAAAGCGGCTGCAGACCGGCTTTACATGGGAGGACATGGAGCTCAATCAGGAGAGCGAGCAGGAGCTTAAAAGAATTGTGGCATATGCAAAGAACCGGGCGGTGGTGTATGAGAATTACGGCTTTGCGAAGAAGATGCCCTACGGACGAGGCTTTTCCGTGCTGCTGTACGGCCCGCCCGGAACAGGAAAGACCATGGCGGCGACCGTGCTGGCAAACGAGCTGAAGCTCGATATTTACCGCATCGATCTGTCGCAGATCGGAAGCAAGTATATCGGTGAGACGGAGAAAAACCTTTCCGCCATATTTGAGACCGGAAAGCATGCCAACGCCATCCTGTTTTTTGACGAGGCGGACGCGCTCTTTACCAAGCGGACGGAGGTTTCAAGCTCCAATGACCGCTACGCCAACGCGGAGATCGCGTATCTGCTCCAGAAGATCGAGGAATATGACGGAATCTCGTTCCTTGCGACCAACAACCTCAACAATTTTGACGCCGCCTTCCGCAGGAGACTGACCTTTATCGTGCCCATGAACCTTCCGGACGCAGAGATCAGACAGCGCCTGTGGGAAAAGGTGTTCCCGGAGGAGATGCCGAAAGAAAATATCGACTTTACCGCAATTTCCAAGCAGGCAGAGCTGTCCGGCAGCAGCATCAAGTCCGCCGCCCTGCAGGCAGCGTACCTTGCCGCATGGGAAAAGCGCCCGGTCACAAGGCTCGATGTGCTGGATGCCATTGACCGTGAATACAAGAAGAACGGCGCCCTCAGCATCCGCCAGGATCTGATCCGGGGAAAGTTTTAGAGAATGTTTTGCAGAATCGCACGATTTTCTTGATGAAATCGTGCGATTTGTATATAATAATATATAGGAGAGAGAATTTCTCCCCGGGAAGGAAGGTGAGAAGAAATGTCAATTACCGCAACCGAATTGAAAATGAATCTCGGAAAATATCTTATGCTGGCAGAAACAGAGGATATTTATATCACCCGTAACGGAAAAGTAGTTGCAAAATTGTCCAATCCGTATCAGGACAGAGTGGATGTTGCCAAATCTTTGTTTGGTGTGCTCCCTGCGGATATGACTTTGGAAGAAGCAAAGGAGGAGAGACTGAATAATATATGAGAGTTCTGATGGATACCTGTGTAATTATCGACGCCCTGCAATCCCGTGTCCCGTTTGCGGAAGCGGCACAAAAGATTTTCCTGTATTGCGCCAACAGGCAATTTGAGGGCTACATTACGGCAAAGGCGGCTGCAGATATCTATTACCTGACGCACCGCCTGACCCATAATGACTCGGAAACGAGAAAAATTCTAAGTAAATTATTTACACTTTTTCATTTGTTAGACACCACATCTATGGATTGCCGCAAGGCAATTTCTTCGGAAATCAGCGATTATGAGGACGCAATCATGGTGGAAACGGCAGTCCGCTCGGAAATGGACTGCATTGTTACCCGTAATGTAAAAGATTATGGAAAGTTCTCTGTCACGGTATATGATCCCACGGCATTTTTAACATTGTTACAGGCAGAAACCGAGGCGGAATAACGGTTTAAAACGGTTCGACCGGTACCGCAATCTGCGTGACATAGTCCTGACTGTTCTTTCCTCGGTTGGGCGGGCCCTCCAGATAGATCGAGCGGTACGGCCCCGTCACGGAAATATGGTTCTTCTCCACATATTCAACCAGAGTACCCATTGCATTGCCGATTCCCTCGTAAGGCCCACGGTAATAAATACCTATTGCAGGTGTTTCCACAAACTCCATACGCTCCTCTCCCGAATAGCTGTCCTCCACCGGAATGCAGCACAGAAGATCCAGCGTATTGCAGTCCTGTGCCATTCGCATGGTGAACATTCTTGCATACAGGGGCATCTGTCCTGTTCTGGCGGCTGCAATGTAAGTGTCATGCAGACGGAGTGTGGCTTCGGCAACGTCCTCGCACAGATACCGGCGGCAAAAGCATACCTGTCTGGGCAGGGTCAGACGGTGAACCGTCAGATCTCCGCGCTTTGCGGCACGCACCTGAAGCATCTGGATATTGCGGTCCAGTGTTGCGCGCAGCTCCATCAGCCGCTCCAGATGCTCATCAATATTTTCCGTACTGTAATAGTATTCCTTGATCTCCTGCAAAGACAGACCAAGCGCCTGCAGGGAGCGGATGGAGCGTATCTGCGTCATATTGTCGGCGGAATAGTAGCGGTAGCCGCTGTTCAGGTTTTTGACCGCAGGCGTCAGCAGCCCATTGTCTTCGTAAACCAGAAGCGTTTTTCTCGTCACTCCTAAGATTTTCACGATTTCTCCGATTTGAAAAAGTTGTCCTTCGTTTTCTTTCATTTTTTTCTCCATTTTTTTCATGTAAAGACTTGACTTGTCCCTTAAGGGACATGATACAATCATTGTACCAAAATGTAGATTTATTTACAAGGAGGATATGACATGAAAATGAAAAAGAAAATAAAGAGAGGAATCGCGGCTCTGTTGGCAGCGATCATGTTTCTGGGACTGCTTCCCCTGACGCCCGACAACACGATCACGGTGCAGGCAGCGGGCAATGAGCCCAGTCTGGCTGCCTATGTAACGAAAGAGCAGTTGATGGACGATACATTTGCACCGAAATCAGACGGAACCGCAAACAATATTTGCAAGATTGCGTTTGGTCAAGACGAAAATAGGAGCGAGCTGCAATGGTATGTTCTGGGTAAGGATGATGGCGTGAGTGGTGACAATACAGTTATTTTTGCTGCAAGTTCCCTTTTGTCCAATCAATATTTCAAAGTTCCTGATGAGTATGATTTGACGGAGTGCGATTATGGGGGGAAAACTGTTTCGAGTGTATACAATAACCACTATGGAGCAAGCTCTGTACGCAATACGATGAAAGAGATGGCGGCAAACGAAAGCTATTTTTCTCTTGCAGAGCAATCCCTGATGAATACTACCAAAATAACATCGTACGATGCCAAAAACAAGCTATCGTATACTACGGAGGATAAGCTGTATCTGTTGATGGGGTATAGTGTTAATGATGGTGAAACCATGCAAAAGCAAATTTATGCGGGAAGCAGAGATCAGATAGTACTTTCTTTCAACAAATACTGGAGCCAAGGAACTGATTTTTTCCTTCGTGGGACGTGGAATACTAATATAACCTGTGCCAGTCTTTATAAGGGCATGGAGGGCGTCGGCTCTAACAATCAGTACGCTCCTGCTGACATCCGCCCTGCACTTAATCTGAAGCTGACCGACGTTCTGTTTGCTTCCGTCAGAAGACCGGCAGAAGGAACTACGACGGTTTCCAAGGATAGTCCTATGATTCTGAGACTGGACGGAACCGGAAAGAATATCGGAACCGTTACCTATAATGCGGAAACAAAAGTAATTACCACAAACAAGGATACAGCCGCAAGTGGAGCGGTGTATCTTATGGTACTGGGAAAACATAATGGAACGGATACGATTTACTGTGCAACGATTGCACCTGGCACCGCGAAAGTAAACACTTCTACGGCATCGTGGTTGGCAGATGTAGATCTGTCGACATGTAAGATATGGCTGGAAACTGTATCGGACGGCATGCTTTACGCCGTTACTGCAACACCTGAACCAACCGCACTCGAGCAGATTTCAAGCGTAGAAGTTACGATTGACCCTCCGACAGCAGGCAACTGGCTCGCCGCGAATGCCGCCTGTGCAACGACCGGCGTGAGCAACACTAAACCGGTGCTGACATGGACGCCGAATGATGACTCCGTAGTAGGTGGAAGAGAATATACTGCAAGCGTGAGGCTGACGGCTGCGAGCGGATATGAATTTACGGACAGCACAACCGCAACGGTGAACGGAGAGCAGGCAACCGCCACCAAGAATGGAGATGGAACACTTACCGTGACACACAGCTTCACTGCTGCGACGGTAAAGGACAAGCTTAAGGAAATCATTGCGCCCGACCCGGTCACGGTAACAAACGGAACAAACTACTGGATAATCGAGCAAATGTTGCCTGAAACGGTGGATATCGTGACGGAAAATAATACGGCGACATCTGCACAGGTAGAGTGGAATACTGATCCTTTAAATGGTGGATATAGCGCCACTGAGACTAAGGAGCAGAGAGTAACCCTGACCGGTACGGTGATCTGTCCCGATACAGTGGACGCAAACGGGGTCCCATTGACTACCTCCATCACCGTGATTATAAGCGGATCAGGAAGTACCACCCCGATTCAGATTTCAAATGTAGATGTTACGATTCCTGCTCCGGTACCGGGTTCCCCTATTCCCACTTATGTTGACGCAACCTGTGCACAGGAAGGAGTAAGCTGCACTGCAATGGGCTGGACGCCGAATGATAAAGTTGCACAGTGGGGAACGCAATATGGGGTAACTGTAATGCTGAAGGCTCCGAGCGGATATGAATTTACGAACAGTACAACCGCAACAGTGAACGGAGAGGCGGCAACCCAAGTCTGGAAGGAAGAAAACTTCGGAAACCTTTACGTGTCATATGAGTTTGCAAGGACGCCGGCAGCGCCGGGGGGAAAGGACAAGCTCATGAGCATCACCACACCTGCGACGATCACAGTGGCAAACGGAACAGCCGCAGATGAAATCATGAAAAAACTGCCTGCCACGGTGGGTATCGAGACAGCAAACAAGACGGTGGCATCGGCAACGGTAACATGGGATACTGAGCCCCTGAAAAAAGTTTATAGCCCCAGTGAGACTGAACAGCAGGGAATAACCCTGACCGGTGATGTGATCTGTCCCGAAACGGTGGACGCGGGCGATGTTCAATTGTATATTTCAATCACCATAATGATAAGCGCCGCAGGGGCACCCCCCGCGACACCGACGCCTGCGCCTGTAACCCCGACACCCGCTCCTGCAACACCCGCAACCCCTGCACCGGCAACCCCGGCGCCTGCCTCCTACTACATCATGGATGGCGCAAACAGCAGCTGGGTACGGAATGAGGACGGCAGCATGGCGATCAGAGGAAACGGCGAGTTCTCCAAGTTCACCGGTGTTAAGGTGGACGGCGTTCTGATCGATCCGGCAAACTATATCGTGACGGAGGGCTCCACTATTGTTACACTGAAACCGGAGTACTTAAACACCCTCTCCGAGGGCAGCCACAGCTTTGAGATCATGTGGGCGGACGGCTCCGCAGCCACCGACTTCACGGTGACTGGAAACGCGGCGGACTACATCGCAGTCAACGCACCCCAGACCGGCTACGACAGCCACATAACGCTCTGGACGCTCCTTCTGCTTGCAGCCCTGTCAGGGCTGCAAGCAATAAGCATCACCAAGAAGTCCAAAGTAAATCAATAAGCAATTTAAAGATTTCAACATAAACCCGGGGCGAGTTTCCTCGCCCCGGGTTATAAAACTCAAAAACTCAAAAATAACTCAAATTTTTTCTCAAATAATTTTAGTTTCTCAAATTTTTTTCTCAAACAACTCAAAACAACTTAAATATTTTCACTATAAAACAATTGTTTTGAACTTCTTGGCTTTTCCGGATTAGTCATTTTAAGCATTCCGCTTTCTACCAACGGCATTACATACGTCTGAATAGCATAAGCAACTGACGACAATCCTAGATATTCACTTATTTCCTTTCTGGTGCGTGGTGTTTTACAGAATATCAGCAGATTGTTTATACTTTCTATTTCCGGTTCTGTTTTGGGAATTTGATCAGCCTTATAAAAAGTCACCATAAAACTGCCCCTCTCATCTGCAAATTTTGGTTCCTTCAGATTATACTTTTCCAGTTCTTTGCGAATTGTCGGTATTCCGGAGTATCTGTTTTCTGTGATGCGTAATGTCTCCAAAGCCGACGCTAACACAGGATTTCTTGTATCCGGCTGCATTTTTCCCAACTGGTCAACTTTAATTCTTCCGTATATGCCTCCTGGATTTTTGATCTCCATTCTATCCTCATACATAATAATCTGTATTGGCATACCTTCTGTGTGGATACTGTAATCGCGGTGAACCAGTGCGTTGATAATTGCTTCTCTGACAGCAGTAATAGGATAATCGGTTCTATCCTCGCGTACTCCGGTTGAAGGATCAATAATGGTCTTGTTTTTCATGTTCTTTTTTACGAAACGAATTGCTTCGTCAAGCATTTCTGAAATGCTGCCTTCAATTCGTTGATTATCCAGAAAACGCTCTCCCGAATCTCCCAAATCCCCAATTTCAGTCCCCGGCACAGCAATTGCAGTAATGCATAATTGTGGAAAATATGCCTGTGGATACGGACTGAAAATAATTATTGCACTCAATGTTATTTCATTATTCCTTGTGATACTCATCAGATCATAAATGCGTTCGTTATCCAAGCTTGCCAGATTAGGTTTTCCTTTTTTTAACAAATCCGTATAAAGAGCCAATTCATCTTGGTTCAGAGACGCCAACGTTGCTCTTGGCACTCCACGGACATCATCTTGATATTTTTTTCTGTATGCCTCGTAACTATAAACCTCATATTCGGTCATGGGTTCATCACTGTCCCCCACTCGCGTATATGAGCCCTTTAAGCGTCCTTTACCTCTATAAAATACGGGTCTGTCTGCCAAGTCTACTCCCGGAATTTCGGCTGATACAAAGGATTTCCCATCCTTTTCCACAACTGTTAGCAATGGACGAACAATGGGTTCCATTTGTAAACATTGTTCATTTATTTTCTTTTGTATATCCTGTGGGTCGTATACACCTACTTCTTTATAATCCTGTTTTTCATCAATTCCGAAAATAATAGTTCCACCTTCGTCTTGATTTGAAAAACTGGATAACGAATCATACAAATGCTGCGGACATCCTTTTTCCGCACTTTTTATTTCAAGTGTATTTGTTTCCGATTTCATTTTTTGAATGATATAAAGTCTGTAAATCAATTCTTCTGCTGTCATTTAAGTTCCTCCATTTCTCAATTTCTATTTTAACATTCTTTTTACTTATATGCAAGAAACTCAAAAAAAGTCAAAAACTCAAAAATAATTAAATACAACTTAAAAATAACTCAAATTTTTGTCAAATCATTTCACTTATTTTGTTAAAAACTCAAATTCACTTATTTGATAAACTCAAAAATTTTCCCCTTTTCCCCTCTTGACGCCCACAAAAAATAGTGCTATTGTGTCAAACAAACAGAAAGAAAAATTCTATGAGCAGAACAGGGCTCCTCAGTATCAGTGCATTGCAGAGAGCCGCCGGACGGTGTGAGGCGGTATGCGGATCGGGGCAGCTATCCTCTGTGAGAAGTGCATTGAAACCTTCGGGCGGTAGGTGTCACCGGTTTCCCCCGTTAAAAGGACGCCTGTTAAAAATGCAGTTTGGATTGTGTTGAGACGGGATTGAGCGGTCGCGGATTATGCGGCAAACAAAGTGGTAACGCGGAAGGATAAGCCTTTCGTCTTTGCGTACAAGTAGTTGTATGCGGGACGGAAGGCTTTTTGATTTCATGGGAAAATTACGGAGTAATTTCCCATGAAATCAAAAGCCCTCCGGGCAGGATTCTATTTTGTATCATAGGAAACTACTTTCTGCTAAAAAACAGCCGGAGTACGGCGGATTGGAGAACAGTATGAACAGTTTAGTAATTATCCTGATTGCAATTGTGGTTCTGGGTGCAGGATACCTCTTCTATGGAAGATGGCTTGCCAAAAAGTGGGGCATTGATCCGAAGGCAAAGACGCCTGCGTACACCCATGAGGACGGAGAGGATTACGTGCCCTCCTCAAAATTCACGGTATTTTCCCACCAGTTTTCATCCATTGCGGGTGCGGGCCCTGTGACGGGACCGATCCTTGCCTCGGTATTCGGCTGGGTGCCCGTGCTCCTGTGGCTCTTGGTGGGAGGCCTGTTCTTTGGTGCGGTGCAGGATTTTGGTGCGCTGTACGCCTCCGTTAAAAACGAAGGAAAGTCCATGGGAATGATCATTGAAAAGTACATAGGAAAAGCGGGAAGAAAGCTGTTCATGCTTTTCTGCTGGCTGTTTACGCTTCTGGTTATTGCGGCGTTCACCGACATGGTGGCGGGCACCTTTGTGGGAACCGGCATTGAGGACGCCTCCGTGGCTTACGCAGATTCCAGTGCAGCGTCTATTTCCATGCTGTTTATTCTGGTTGCGGTCGTGTTCGGTCTGATTCAGAAAAAGGTCGGCAGGATGAATGAGCTTGTCAAGGCGGTGGTTGCCATCGGACTACTGGTAGTTATGTTCGCCGTCGGCATGAAGCTTCCGCTCTATGCGTCCAAGACCGCATGGATCTACATCATCATGGCATATCTGTTTCTGGCGTCCGTTATGCCCATGTGGCTGTTGATGCAGCCCCGGGATTACATGACTACCTTCATGCTGCTCGGCATGATCATCGGCGCGGTGCTTGGCGTGGTAGTAGCGCATCCTAACATGGAGCTGAATGCGTTCACCGACTATACGGTAAATGGCAGCAGCTTATTCCCCACCCTGTTTGTGACGATTGCATGCGGTGCGGTTTCCGGGTTCCACAGTCTGGTTTCCTCCGGTACATCCTCTAAGACCATAAGCAATGAAAAGGATATGCCGATGGTGGGATACGGCGCAATGGTGGTGGAAAGTCTTCTGGGCGTGATTGCGCTCGTGGTAGTCGGAGCGGTAGCGGTCGGCGGAACCAAGCCTGAGGGAACGCCTTTTGCCATCTTCTCCGCAGGCGTTGCGGGATTTTTGGAAAAGATGGGTGTGCCGGTTCAGGTGGCAACGGTGTTTATGACCATGTGTGTGTCCGCGCTGGCGTTGACCTCGCTGGATTCTGTTGCCCGTATCGGCCGTATGTCCTTTCAGGAGCTGTTTTTGGGTGACACCACAGATCCTTCCAAGATGTCACCGCTTCAGAGGGTTCTTACCAACAAGTATTTTGCGACCGTGGTCACCCTGTTTTTCGGCTATCTGCTGACTCTCGGCGGTTACAACAATGTATGGCCGCTGTTTGGCTCCGCAAACCAGCTTCTGGCAGCGCTTGTGCTGATTGCACTTGCGGTGTTCCTGAAAACTACCGGCAGAACGGGCTGGATGCTGTACTTCCCCATGGGAATGATGCTTGTGGTCACGTTTACCGCGCTGGTGCAGAAAACGATTGCCTTGGTGCAGAATGTGGCGGCAGGTCAGGCGACCTTTCTGGTGGACGGACTTCAGTTGATTGTTGCGGTATTGCTCATGGTACTGGGCGTGATGGTTGCCTTTAGCTGCCTGCAAAAACTTTTTGGAAAAAAGAAGGCAGATAATTGCAATGAAAACTGAAAATTGTCTTGAAGATATTGAGGAATTCGACAAAATATTATATAATTAATGTCAAAAGGAACAATAAGGGGGATTACCATGAAATCCATTAAAGCGAAGATTATTGTGAGCATTGTAGTGTGTACCTTGCTCTCCTCCGTCACCATCGGACTTCTGAGTGTGTACAACGTTTACCGGATGTCCAATGAGGATGCGGGGAAAGAGCTTGCCCTGATATGTGAGAAAGGGGGCAGCGAGATTGATGCGCAGATCTCCAGAATTGAACAGTCCGTGGATACCTTGAGCAGCATCGCCATGGACAGGCTGGATTTCTCAAAGTTCAAGAACAATGACAGCTATGTGACCCAGTATACCAACGACTTGATGGATGATGTTGTGAAGTTCGGCGAAAATACGGAGGGCGCAATCTGTGTTTATGTGCGGTACAACCCGGATTTCACTGCCCCCACATCGGGAATCTTCCTCACAAGAAACAACACGGAGGAAGCGTTCACAAGTTCCACGCCAACGGATTTCACCATGTACGACAAGACGGATCTGGCGCATGTGGGCTGGTATTACATTCCGGTGCAGAACGGGGCGCCTCTGTGGATGGAGCCGTATCTGAACGGCAATGTGAACATTTATATGATTTCTTATGTGGTTCCCCTGTATGTGAACGGCGAATCCGTCGGCATCATCGGCATGGATATTGACTTTTCCAAGATCACGGACATGGTGGAACAGACCTCCGCATTTGAGACGGGCTACTCCTTCCTTTATAACAGCGCGGGAAATGCGATGTTCCATCCCGTTTATGAGAGCGGCACGGATCTGGTCGATACGGGCATGGGCGAAGCCGTGAAAGAGGAGCTCTGCAATCCCGAAAATGCGGGAAAGATTCTGAGTTATTCCTTAAAGGGTGCGTCCAAGAGCCTCGTGTTTACCGGATTGCGCAACGGTATGTACCTTGCGCTGGCAGCGCCGGACAGTGAGATCAACGCGGCTGCGGTAAAGCTCTCCGGGATGCTGATCGGCATTTGTGCGGTCTGCCTGGTTCTGTGTATCGGGCTGGGTGTTTTCCTCAGCTTAAACATAGCAGCGCCGATCTCCAAGATTACGGGAATTGTGCGTCAGACCGCCAATCTGAACTTTAAGAAATCCGGAGCCGGGGACATTCTGGCGAAGCGCAAGGATGAAACCGGTGTTATGGCGGGCGCTGTATCCGATATGAGAAAAGTGTTCCGCGGACTCGTCGGCGATATGGAAAATGCGGAGAACACGATTCTCTCCGATATGGATAAGCTGGATGCAATCATGCGCCAGACCAGCGAGATGGCGGAGGACAACTCGGCTACCACGCAGGAGATGGCGGCGGGAATGGAAGAGACCACCGCAAGCGCCACCATGATCACGGAGAATATCAACCGGATCAAGCAGAGCACCGAGGATATCCGGACGCTCTCCAAGGACGGACAGGAAACCTCCGGTCAGGTCAAGGGCAGAGCGGAACAGCTTCGCAGCACCACGATTTCCTCCAGCGACAAGGCGCTCGGCATCTACGGTTCCATGAAGGAGAGAACGGCGTCGGCAATCGAGCAGTTGAAGGCGGTGGAGCAGATCAACGGTCTCACCGACAATATTAAGGAAATTTCCGAGCAGACCAACCTGCTGGCCCTGAACGCCAACATTGAGGCGGCGAGAGCGGGCGAGGCAGGAAGAGGCTTCGGGGTAGTGGCAACAGAGATCGGCAATCTGGCAAACCAGACCTACCACACGGTGGAGGGAATCAACGATATGGTGGCGGAGGTCAACAGCGCTGTTTCCAACATGACGGACTGCATCGAAACCATTATGGATTTCTTGGAAAATACAGTGGTTGCGGACTACGAGGCGTTCAGAAAGATCGGCGAGGATTATGATATGGATGCCAACACGTTTGCGGATTCCATGAACCGTATCTACGGTGAGATCACCGAGCTGGATGAGAAGATCAGCGAGATCACGGATGCGATCAGCAATGTCAATGAGACCATCAACCAGTCCGCAGAGGGCGTGAACATGATTGCGGAGAAATCCTCGGATGCCGCCGCAAAGACCACGCAGGGTTATGAAGTTCTCAGCGAGAGCAGGGAGAGTCTTGCAAAGCTGAGGGAATTGATCGGAAGATTTGAACTGTAGGCGGGGAACAGGGGAAAGAAATTTGGATGAAGGAACAATATGCGATACATGAGGTAGCGGCGTTGCTGGGTATTTCGGCGGATGCGATCAGGCTCTACGAAAAGGAGGGTCTGGTGCATCCGACGAGAAACCCGGGCAACGGATACCGCTACTATAATTTTCAGGAAATACAGCGGGTCATGGGAATCTCTCTTTACAGGCAGCTTGGCATCGGTATCAACAAGATCCGGCAGCTTGTGCAGCAGCAGTCCTTTGACGAAGTGGAGGGGCAGTTTGACCGCCTGATCGAGGAGAACGAGAGAGAGATTCTGGTGCTGCGCACCAGAGTGGAAAAAATGAAATATATGAAACAGCATCTGATGAATCTGCGTGCGGGTCTTAATGTTGTTTCCGTCAAGGAATTGCAGGACTGCTACATTCTCTACCATCAGGACAGCCCTTCCCTGCAATACCTGTCCATGAAACAGATCCTTACATCCCCCTTCTTTTCCTTTGGAAATCTTTGTCTGGGAATCACGCAGGGGGAGGATGGCGCCTACGACAGCACGAATCTGGAGTTTATTGTGCGGGATTTCATGCTGGATCTGACGCCGTGGAAGAAGGATTCGGAAAGCCTGCCCGTGCATCCGGGCTGCCGCTGCGTATATACGGTGGTGAAAAGCACCAATCCCGGTGAGGAAAAGTGGCATCTGACAGAGCTTCGGGAGCAGGCAGAGCAGATGGGGCTTGCCTGTGGCAGCGAGGGATTTGCTTTCTATGCTTTCAGTCTCGTAAATGATGAACAAATAGACAATTATTTTGAAATTTACCTACCAATAGTGCAAAAGTACTAAATTTTTTTAAAAAATTCTTGACCTTAGACCTACTACAACCTTTATTCTGAAATTACAACAACATCGATCGGATCCTATTTCAGAAGGAGGGTACATTTTATGGATGAGGTCAATCTCACATTAGAACAGCGGTCTTTAAAACGCGCCAACCGTGCGCTTGCACTGACGATTTCCATTGATTCCGTCATTTTGATCGTCATGCTTCTCGGCATGATTTTACAGGGAAACAACCCGGTAAAAATGCTTCTCACGGCAGGTGCGCTTTTGCTTGCCATCGTGGTTGCAATCGCAGGGTATCTGAAAAATCCCTATTCCACAAAATATCACTATCTTGCATTTCTGATCTTTTTTATTGCTTTTGAGTTGATGTGTCTGACCTCAACTATTTTCATGTTCAATCTGTTTATTTACCCTACCCTGATCACCATGATCATGTTTTTTGACAAGCCCATGGAAATCCGGGCAAATATCGTGGTTCTGGCAGCATGCTTTTTCAATGCGGTTTACTCCTATGTCGGACAAGGTATGAGGGATGTGGTGGAGATGAACAGAACCTTCATGGTCTGCCTGCTTGCGAGTGCGCTCAGCGTGGGCATCTACAATGCGGCGAAGGTGGCGGGAATCCATATGAAGGACGAGCTTGAGGAGTTTGAAGCGGCGCACAAGAAGCAGGATGCCATGATGCAGTCCATTCTGTCGGTGGGCAGCGCTGTCAATTCTTCCACCAGCTCCATTCGTTCTTTGGTGGAGGAGCTCACGGAGTCTACCAACTCCGTCAATACGGCCATGACCGACATCGCAGTCAGCATGGAAAATACGGCGACCAGCATTCAGGAGCAGGCTGAGGTCACCAACCACATTCAGGACATTATCGATGAGACGATGGAAGTGGCGGATGAGCTGGAAAAGATTTCAAAGGAGACCAGAGCCAGCGTGAAGGAGGGGCAGCAGCTTGTGGGCGATATTGTGGCCCGCACGGAGGAGATCGAGCAGGAAAACAATATGGTGAAGGACAACATGGCGCAGCTCCATACGCACACGCAGGATATGCAGAAGATCACGGGCATCATCCAGCAGATTTCGTCCCAGACCAATCTCCTTGCGCTGAACGCTTCCATAGAGGCGGCGAGAGCCGGGGACGCAGGCCGCGGCTTTGCGGTTGTGGCGGAGGAGATCCGGGTGCTCTCCGAGCAGACCAAGCGCTCCACGGAAAGCATCGAGCACATTATTTCCATGCTGGATAAAAATGCGGCGGACACCATATCCTCCATGGATGTGGTGATGGGTAAGATAAGCGGCCAGATCTCCATGATCCACGACATCGAGGATAATTTCGCCAATATCCGCACCGGCATGACGGGGCTCAAACAGACCTCCATCACCATGAGCGAAAATATCCGCACCCTGAAGGAGTCCAACGCAACGCTGGTGGACGACACCAACAACCTCTCCTCCACCGGTGAGGAGGTGAGCGCCTCCGCAGAGGAGACAAACGCCATGTGCGCAAACAACGCGGAGCGGTTTACGGTAATCGGAAATGTGCTGCAGGAGCTGGCGCAGCATGCTGCTGAGATGGACGGCTTTATCGAGGAGTACGAGAGGACGCATAAGGGGGCTGCGGGACAGTAATAATCAAGAAAAGAAAGCAGGAGGGGCGGAATTTCCGCTCCTTTGTTTTGAACAAAATTAAGAACAAGAAAATCTATTGACTTACCGGGATTATTGAGACTATGATAAAAAACAGGGTATACTAGGATCGGAGGCACAAATGCTGAATCAATTTTCCAGAACACAGCTTTTAATAGGAGAAGAAGGAATTGTGGCTCTGCGCGACGCGAGAGTTGCCGTATTCGGCATCGGCGGCGTGGGCGGCTACGTGGTGGAAGCGTTGGCGCGTAGCGGCGTGGGGCACTTCGACCTGATCGATGACGACAAGGTTTGCCTGACCAACATAAACCGGCAGATCATTGCAACCCGGAAGACCGTGGGGCAGTACAAGGTGGATGTGATGAAGGATAGGATTCTGTCCATCAACCCGGATGCGGAGGTGGTGACGCACCAGTGCTTCTATCTGCCGGAAACGGCGCCGGAGTTTGACTTTGCTTCCTATTCCTATGTGGTGGATGCCGTGGATACGGTGACGGCAAAGATCGATATTATCATGCAGGCGCAGGCGGCGGGCGTTCCGGTCATCAGCAGTATGGGAGCCGGAAACAAGATGGATCCCACAAAGTTTGCGGTGACGGACATCTACAAGACCACCATGTGCCCGCTGGCAAAGGTGATGCGCCGGGAGCTGAAAAAGCGCGGCGTGAAGAAGCTCAAGGTGGTGTATTCCACGGAAAAGGCAATCAGGCCGAAGGAGGACATGTCCATCAGTTGTAGGACAAACTGTATCTGTCCGCCGGGCGCCGCCCATAAATGCACGGAGCGGAGGGACATTCCGGGAAGCATTGCATTTGTGCCGTCCGTGGCAGGTCTGATCGTGGCGGGCGAGGTCGTGAAGGATCTCATCGGTTACAAGGAACAGAAATAACAGGATACAAAACGAAAAGGATTGGTGAAAAGAATGGAAAATGCGGTGATAAAGCAGGAATTTCTGACGGGGGAAAGAGCGCTGTTTCAGGGGAAGAATCTGGATATTTACGATACCATTTTTGCGGATGGGGAATCTCCTTTGAAGGAAAGCCGCAACATTACATTGAACGGCAGCATGTTCAAGTGGAAATATCCGCTTTGGTACAGCAAAAACATAACCGTGGAGAGCTGCACCCTCTTTGAGATGGCAAGGGCGGGAATCTGGTATACGGACAATATCACCATGACGGATACGCTGGTGGAGGCACCGAAGAACTTTAGACGTTGTAAGGGCGTTGCCCTGAAAAACGTTTCGTTCCCCAATGCGGCGGAGACGTTTTGGAGCTGCGATGATGTGACCATGGAGCATGTGAGTGCGAGAGGCGATTATTTTGCCATGAACAGCACCAACATGAAGATACAGAATTTTGAACTGGTGGGAAATTATTCCTTTGACGGAGGAAAAAATATAGAAATCCGCAACGCGCGGATGCTTTCCAAGGATTCCTTCTGGAATACCGATCATGTGACCGTATATGACTCCTTCATTTCCGGGGAGTATCTGGGATGGAACGCAAAAAATCTCACGCTGATCAACTGCACCATTGAGAGTCTGCAGGGAATGTGTTACATTGACAATCTGGTGATGAAGAACTGCAAGCTGATCAACACCACGCTGGCGTTTGAGTATTCCACCGTGGATGCGGAGATTACAAGCAAGATAGACAGCGTCCTGAATCCCTCAGGCGGCTGCATCCGTGCAGAGTCCATCGGGGAGCTGATTCTGGAGAAGGACAAGATCGATCCCGGCAAGACCAAGATTATTTGCAGGGAGTAGTGCGAAAGGGCATGGGTGGACATATGACATACGATTTTGACTCGTTGGTTGACAGGAGAAATCAGGGATCCCTGAAATGGGATGTGGGAGAAAAGGAACTGCCCATGTGGGTTGCGGACATGGATTTCCAGACAGCGCCCGCAATCCGGGCAGCGCTGGAGAAGCGTGTGGCGCACGGCGTCTTCGGATATTCTGTTGTGCCGGACGAATGGTACGATGCATATACAGGCTGGTGGGAGAAGCGCCACGGATTCCGCATGGAGCGGGAGTGGCTGATCTTCTGTACCGGTGTGGTTCCTGCGATTTCCAGCATTGTCAGGAGACTGACCTGCGTGGGAGAGAAGGTGCTGGTGCAGACCCCGGTCTACAATATTTTCTTTAATTCTATTGTCAACAACGGAAGAAAGCCGGTAGAGTGCCCGCTGTCCTATGACGGAACGGAGTACAGCATCGATTTTGAGGAGCTGGAGAAGCAGCTTTCGGATCCGCAGACAAGGCTTATGCTTCTGTGCAATCCCCAGAACCCTGTGGGAAAAATCTGGGACAGGGAGATCCTTGCGAGGATAGGGGAGCTGTGCGCAAAGCATTCCGTGATCGTGGTTTCGGACGAGATCCACTGCGACCTGACCATACCGGGCAGGGAGTATGTACCGTTTGCTTCCGTGTCGGAGATCTGCAAAAACAACAGCGTCACCTGTCTTGCGCCCACAAAGACCTTCAATATTGCGGGCTTGCAGACAGCTGCCGTATCTATACCGAACCCGGCGCTGCGCAGCCGCGTTGACAGGGGATTGAACAACGATGAAGTGGCGGAGCCGAATGTGTTTGCCGTGTGTGCGGCAGTTGCCGCCTTTACGGAGGGAGCGGACTGGCTGGACGCCCTGCGCGGCTATCTTTTTGAGAGCAGACAGCGTGTGAAGGAGTTTCTGGAAAAGGAGCTTCCCTGCATCAGGCTGGTGCCCGGGGACGCAACCTACCTGCTGTGGCTGGATTGCAGCGCGGTCACGGAGGACACGGAGCAGTTTGCGGAGGAGATCCGAAGAAAGACGGGTCTGTACCTCTCCGCAGGAGGGCAGTACGGAAAAGGCGGCGAGCGCTTCCTGCGCATGAACATTGCCTGCCCCCATTCCGTTGTCGAGGATGGACTGCACAGGCTGAAGGCTGCATGCGAGGCGCACGAAACCCACGGACAGGTCATTATGCGGGACGGAGTCCCCTTTTCCGTGGAGATTCCGGACAAGCTCGTCACCGGAGATTCTCTGTCAGAAGCGGAATTTGATGCTATGATGAGTACTGGTCTCGCGCAGGCGAAAAGAGATGATTCTGTTTCAGTGGAAGAAGCGTTTAAGCGACTGAAAACGGAGATGTAATGCATGGAGAAGAAATACGAAGTAAAGATAACCCGGCATGCATTGGCACAGATGCAGGAAATTGACTGTTATATTTCCAATGATCTTCTGGCATCGGAAGCTGCGGACAGTCTGATGAATGATATAAAAGATATAAAAGAGACCAATTACAGCAGTTGGCAGGCATGAAAATGAAATAGCTGGGTCAAAACCTGAGATAAAGTCGGTAGTTTATACCGGCTTTATATTTTTTTTATAATTTTATTAGCACTCACCTATTGACAGTGCTAACAATATGTGTTATATTACAGCTAGAACAAAGGAAAGGGAATAAAAAGAATCCCGATCCGGAAAATAAACAGACAGTTGAAATGGAGGAATGACTTATGTTACTGCCCAGCATCTTTGGTAACGATTTGTTTGATGATATGTTTTCAGATTTTCCTTTCTACAATGACAAGGACGAGAGGAAGCTTGAGAAAAGGCTTTACGGCCGCAGAGGCAGGAACCTGATGAAGACGGATGTCCGTGAGACGGATCATTCCTACGAAATGGAAGTTGATCTGCCCGGTTTCAAGACCGATGAGGTCAAGGTTTCTCTGGAGAACGGCTATTTGAACATCACAGCCGAAAAAGGTCTGGAGGAGACCGACAATGAAAAGAAGCACGGCAAATACATTCACAGAGAACGTTTTACCGGATCCTGCGAGAGAACCTTCTATGTGGGTGATGATGTAAAGACCGAGGATATCAAGGGTGAGTTCAAACATGGTATCCTGAAGCTGTCCATTCCCAAGAAGGACGCAAAACCCGCAGTGGAAGCAAAGAAGTACATTGCGATTGAATAATTGATAAATTGTGCAGCAAGCATGAAAAAGAATGGAGGAATGACTTATGTTACTGCCCAGCGTATTTGGTGAAAACCTATTTGATGAGATGATGAATATGAATGATTTCTTCGGAGATCAGAGCCCTCTGTACGGGAAACATGCAAAGAACCTGATGAAAACCGATATCAGGGAGCATGAGAGCGGCTACGAGGTTGACATTGACCTGCCCGGCTTCAAGAAGGACGAGATCAACCTGCAGCTGGACAACGGTTATCTGACCGTTTCTGCAGCCAAGGGGCTTGACAAGGACGAGCAGGCAAAGGATGGTACATACATCCGCAGGGAGCGTTATGCCGGAAGCTGCTCCAGAAGCTTCTATGTAGGCGAGGGCGTTACCGAGGAGGACGTTCACGCGAAGTACGAGGACGGTATTCTGAAACTTGCCATTCCCAAGAAGGAAGACAAGATACCGGAAGGAAAGAAGTATATTGCGATTGAAGGCTGATGCCGGTCGTGTGGGCTGCCGCTTCATTTTGAGGCGGCAGCCTTTTTTTCTGCCTTTTTCCCTCTCCCCCTGATGAGAATTTTCAATAGAAAGATTTCAGTTGAAATATGAGACACCCCGTTATAAGATAAATACAGAGTATTCCGCGGCGGGAACGAAGACCGGGGGAGGAAAGAAAGAGGATATCGACATGAAATTCAAAGACATGCCCTACGAAAGAGTGGATTTTGCGCAGGTTGAGAAAGAGATGAATGCGCTGATCGCAGAGTTTGATTCGGCAAAGAGCGGCGAGGAGCAGTTTGAGGTACACAAAAAGTTTTACAAGCTGTGCGACCGCGTAGGCACCATGATGACCATTGCAAGCATCCGGCATGATGTGGACACAGCAGACGCTTTCTACAATGCAGAGCAGGATTACTATGATGAGAACGGCCCGCTGTGGAGCAAGCTGGCAAACGAGTATCAGAAGAAAATGTATCATTCCCCCTACCGCGCATATCTGGAGGAGAAGATCGGCTCTGTTGCCTTCAAGAATCTGGAGCTGGCAATGAAGTCCTTTGATGAAAAGATCATGCCCCTTATGCAGGAGGAGAATGCGCTGACCACCGAGTACAGCAAGCTCATTGCAAGCGCTAAGATCGAGTGGGAGGGCGAGACTCTGAACCTTTCCCTGATGCGCCCGTACACCACCCATGTTGACAGGGAGATCCGTAAAAAGGCAAGCAAGAAGCTGGTGGCATTCTTTGAGGAGAATGCGGAGAAGCTGGATGAGATCTACGACAAGCTGGTGAAGAACAGAGATGCGCAGGCGAAGGCGCTGGGCTACGACAATTATCTGGAGCTCGGCTACTACCGCATGCAGCGCAACTGCTACACCAAGGAGGATGTGGAGCGCTTCCGCAACCAGATCAAGAAGGATTTTGTTCCCTTTGCAGAGAAGCTGCATGAGCGCAGGAGACAGAGACTGGGTCTGGACAAGCTGTATTTTTACGACGAGAGCGTTTATTTTGTAAACGGCAATCCCAAGCCCATCGGAACGCCGGACGAGATCATGCAGAGCGGACAGAAGATGTACGCGGAGCTCTCCCCCGAGACGAAGGAGTTCTTCGATTTTATGATGGAGAACGAGCTGTTTGATGTTCTGGGAAGAAAGACCAAGAGAGCCGGCGGCTATATGACCTACCTGCCCCTGTATAATGCGCCCTTCATTTTTGCCAACTTCAACGGCACGGACGGGGATGTAAACGTGATCACCCATGAGTGCGGACATGCATTCCAGGGTTATATTTCCGGCAAGGATCCCATTCAGGAGCACAGGGATATTACCATGGAGACAGCAGAGATCCACTCCATGTCCATGGAATTTTTCACCGGAAAGTGGATGGAGCTGTTCTTCGGCGACAGGGCGGACGAGTACCGTGCAATGCATCTGGAGGATGCGGCGGCATTCATTCCTTACGGCTGTATGGTGGACGAGTTCCAGCATATCGTTTATGAAAATCCGCAGATGACGCCTGCTGAGAGAAAGGCGGCATGGATGAAGCTGGAAAAGGAATACAGACCGCACATGGACTACGCAGACTGCGAGTTTTATGCACAGGGCGGTTTCTGGCAGAAGCAGCAGCACATCTACACCTACCCGCTTTACTACATTGACTACTGCATCGCCCAGACCTGCGCTATGGAGTACAAGGTGATGATGGATCAGGACTACAAGGCAGCGTGGGAGAGCTACCTGAAGCTCTGCAAGCTTTCCGCCAGCGACTTCTTTACCAATCTGGTAGAGCAGGTCGGTCTGGAGAATCCGTTCCACGAGGGATGTATCAAGGACATTGTGAGCAAGCTGGAAGAAAAACTGGCATAAGTGACATACAAAGAGAAGCCCGTATTCGGTATCAAAGCCGGATGCGGGCTTTTTGATATCACAGGGAAATTATTTCCCTATGATATCAAAAACCCTCCGGGTGGGATCGCAGAACACACTTTTTTCACATTTTAAACAATCTTTGGAAACAATTTTTTTTTAGACTGAAACAAAACCAAATAATGTGCAAATGGTCTGAGAAACGGAGATTTCCATGGAAAAACAAAAAGGAAGAAGAAAAAAGAAGATTTGTGCGGTGTGCGTGCTGGCGGTTTTGCTGATCGCAGGCGCGGTGACGGTTGTCCTGTATCTGCGAAAGAAAAACACGACGGAGGACGGGCAGGAGGAGAAAAACGGTATGTGGGTGATGTCGGAGGACGCTGTGACAGCCTCCGGCGTGACCGCGCTCGGTATGACGGAGGATCGCTTTGAGGTGGAAAATCTTGAGACGGCTCTCTACATAGAAGAAGTGTATGTCTCCGGCGGCAGTAGCATGGAGGCGGGTGATCCGGTTCTGAAACTGTCGGAGGAATCCGTCGAGGCAGCCCGGACAGAGCTGGAGGAGGCGCTTTCGGACGCAGACCTGAAATACAGGGCGGGACTGATCGAATATGAACAGAGCAGGATCACCGCAAAATACACCTATGATGCCGCAGTCCTTTCCGGCAGTCAGGCAGAAGAGGTGTATGAGGAGGCGCTTGCCAATTTGTCCCAAAAAGAAGAGGAAGCGCTGGAGACGCTGACGCAGACACAGGAAAAAATAGCGGAATATCAGGAGGCACTGGAAAACGATACCTACGCGGAGGACTATCCGTATGAGGAGTTGAAGGCACTGTATGAGGAAAACTACGAGCTGCTGCATTCCCTGATGGAAGCGTGGGAGATCACGGATCTCACGGCGTCAAGTCAGTCGGCGGGCCCGCAGGGGACTTCCGAGGCTGGAGGCGGCTCCTCTGTGCTGGGAAAAAATGATCCCTACGGCTTTTATCTGGTGCTGAACGGCTTATCCGACATTGTGGAGCAGAATGAGAAGGATTACGAGGAGGCGGAGGAGCAGTACGAGGCGGCAGTCAAGGAGGCAACGCTGCAACTGACACTTTTGCAGCTTCAGCTCAGCGGGCTGGAGGCGGACTACGCACAGGCGCAGGCGGATGCGGCGGAGGGCGCGATCAATGCGAAGCTGACCTATGAGACCACGCTGGCGGCTGCCGAGCAGGCGGAGAGAGACTATGAAACGGCGCTGCAGAAAGCGGAGGCGACCCTGGAGGAGCTCTCCGATGCAAGGGATGAAGCGGAGGAAAACCTTACCCTGTTTGAGGACAGCGTGGGGGACGGATATTTTTACGCGGGCAGCAGTGGAACGGTGATGATGACGGTGTACCGTGCGGGGGACACGCTCCAGAGCGACAGCATGGTGATCGCTTACAGCAACCGGGAGGATATTACGGTCACGGTTTCCGTGGATCAGGATGATATTGCAAGGCTGACGGTTGGAGAGACGGCGTATGTGATGATTTCGGGCTATGGAAACTTTGAGGGATCCATCTCGGAAATCAATCCGGTTTCTTCTTCCGACAGCAGGACGACGGTCACCTACGAGGTGACGGTAAAGCTGGGCGAGGACGCGCAGACCCTTTCCGCGAATTTATCCGCCACTGTGGTTTTCGGGGCGGAGCTTCCCGCAGGTGATGTGTCGGGCAACGGCCCGGGCGGGCAGAATTTCGGGGACGGGGAAATGCCGCAGATGCCGGAGGGCTTCGGGGATGGAGAAATGCCGCAGATGCCGGAAGGTTTTGGGGACGGAGAGATGCCGCAGATGCCACAGGGAGCGGGAAACAGTGGATTTCCGCAGAGTTCGGAGGAGTAGCCCATGAGTAAGAAAAAGAAAAAAATCATCTGTGCGGTGGTGCTGCTTGCCCTTCTGGTGTCCGCGGCCGCCTACACCGTATTTTTGCAGCCTCTTTTGACAAAGGAAAAGTGGGTTTATAAGGATAAGACCGTGGAGAGAGGGGCGCTGACCGAGGGCGTTACGGAGAGCGGCACACTGGAATACGGTATCACCAGTCAGGTCTACAATCTGGATCTTTCCGTGGAGGACAGCGCTGAGGACGACGAGGAAGAGGAGACAACACAGAAATATCTGAAGGTGGAGGAGGTCTATGTGGCAGCCGGACAGCGGATAGAGGAGGGCGAGCCCCTTATGAAGTTTACGGATGCCAGCGTGAGCGCGGTGCGCAGGCTTTTGTCCGCCGCACTGACCGACGCGGAGGTTGCCTACTCGGAGGCACAGTCGGAGTACAACCTGTCCATCCTTTCTGCGGAGCTTACATACAAGGCGGAAACCACCGGGGCGGCCTACGTGGGAAGCATCTATACCTACACGGCGCAGTCCGTGGAGGACGCCATTGCAGGACTGAGGGCGGAGCTTTCTGAGGCATATGCGCAGACAGAGGATTTGCAGGAGGCTTACGAGGAAGCGGCGGAGGATCTGGACGATCTGGAGGAGGCATGCGAAACGGCAAAGTCCGATTGGGAAGAGCAGGACGGCTATTGCCAGAAAAAGATCGACGCGCAGGAGCTTTACCTGCAGGCAAAAGCCACATATGAGTCCGCAAAAAACAAGGTGGAACAGGCGCAGCGGGCAATAGAGGAAAATCAGGATAAAATCACCTCTTTGGAGGAGCAGATCGCCTCTGCGGAAGCGAAGCAGAAAATAGAGAAGCTGGAAGCAAAGCAGGCATACGAGGAAAGCAGGCTGGGCAGCGAGGTGGCGGAGGTCAATTACCGGGCAGAGCAGCTGAGCCTTGCCGAGACATTGCAGGATGCGGAGGAGGAGCTTGCGGATGCAAGGGAAAAGCTAGAAGCGTTTGAAGCCTTCGTGGGTGAGGAAGGCATTGTCTATGTGGCGGGAAGCGGCATGGTGACGCTGGTAGGATATGCGGCGGGCGACAGCCTGACCGCGGCGGGCACGGTGATCTCCTTTGCACAGGCGCAGGACATGACGATCACCGTGGAGGTGACGCAGGAGGATATCGTGGATCTCTGCGTCGGCGATACGGTCAAAATTCAGTTCACCGCCTATGAGGATACGGACTATGAAGGGGTCATCACCGCCATGGACACCATGACTACATCAGGTGACAGCACTGTCAGTTATCCGGTTACGATCCGTGTACTGGGAGATACCGACGCGCTGTATGACGGCATGACCGCTGATGTGACCTTTGTCACCGCGGAGCGGGAGGACACCCTGTTTGTGACCCGCAGTGCCATTGTGGAGCAGAACGGAAAAACCTATGTCTATACGGACGGTGAGAACGGAGAAAAAGTGCTTACGGAGGTACAGACGGGACTGCGCAACGGATTGTCGGTGGAAATTGTGAGCGGACTTTCCGAGGGGCAGACCTACTATATCGCAAGCCGGGTTTCCGAGGAGGTGCAGCAATGAAAAAGAAAATGATCCTGATAGGCATGGGCGGATTGCTGGCGGTAACGGCGGCAGCAGGCATCCTGTTTTGGGCGCTCCGCGATGACGGGGAGGAAACGGTTTACAGGGAAGCAGCCGCCGTTGTGGGAAATCTGACAGTCGGCGTGACGGAAAGCGGCAGTGTGGAAATCGGAACCAAGGAAGATACCTTTGATCTGGATATCAGCGCGCTGGTGCGGGATTCCTCCGACTCGGACAGCCAGAGCAGCCAGACTGCCGCAGGCGCAGGCGGCGGAGGCGGTATGGATATGGGCGGAATGAACATGTTCAACCAGATCTTCTCCTTTGCGTCGGAGCAGAGCCAGACGGCGGTAACCTCCGACAACACCCTGACGGTGGCTTCGGTGGAAGTGTCCGTGGGACAGGAGATCTCGGCGGGGGATGTGCTCTATGTGCTGGAGGGGGACAGCGTAAGTGAGATCGCGGAAAAGCTGGGGAGTGATGTGGAGAAGGCGGAAACGGATCTGGAAGTGGCTTACGCGGAGGAAAAAGTCTCCGGGCTGAGTGCGCGGCAGACTTATGACACAAGTGTCGCATATGGCGCTTATGCCGGAACGGAGTATCAGGAAACCATATCCAAGCTGGAAAAGGCTGTTACTGAGAAGGAAGAGTCGATTGCGGTTGCGCAGGAGGAGCTTTCCCTGTACCGGTCACTGCTTGCGGACACGCAGACGGAATACGCGGCAGCGGCGAAGCTCCTAAGTGAGGCGCAGTTTGAGCTGGATTACACGGATAAGCAGAAAGAGACTTATCTGTATGTCACCAGAGTGCAGAATCTGGAGCAGGCACAGTCCAACTACGACACGTTGGAAAAAGAAGTGGAGGAGCTGGAGCAGTCGATTGAAAAGACGGAGGAGAATCTGGAGACCCTGCAGAGCGCTCTTAAGGCAGCGGAGAGGGAGCTGGCGCAGGGCAAACTGACGGCACAGCAGACCCTCGACCTCCGCATTCTGGCGAGGGATACGGCACAGGAAACCTATGACATTGCCATGGCGTATGTGGAGAAGGAGATCGCGGAGCAGGAGGAAATCTACGCGGACGCGGAGGAGAGATGGTCTCTTTTTGACGGCGTGATACAGGATTGTGCCGTCGTGGCAGAATATGACGGCATTGTCACAAATGTATATTTTGAAGCGGGAGACACCATTCAGACCGGAGACACGCTGGTTACTCTGTATGATCTGGAGGATGTGACCATGACGGTGACGGTGGCGGAGGAGGATATGACGGATATTGCCAAGGGAAGCGCCGCCAACGTTGTCCTGACCGCCTACCCGGACGAGGTGTTTACCGCAGTGGTGTCGGACATTTCGGACGCTTCCGCCGACAGCAGCGGAAATGTGACGTATGAGGTGACGGTGACCTTGCAGGGCGATGAGGTTCGCAAGCTCTATCAGGGAATGACGGGCGATGTGACCTTTATCACCGAGGAGGTGAGGGAGGTGCTCTATGTTCCCGTCCGTGCGGTCACGGAAGAAAATGATAAGTCCTATGTAAAGATCAAGGATGCGGACGGCAGTGTGCGCAAAGTGGAAGTGACCACGGGATTTACGGACGGAGTTTACATTGAGATCCCGGAGGGCTTGGAAGAAGGAGAGATTGTCTTGATAGAAAGTGTGGTGAAGGATTGATGAAGGCAGCGGAATTGTTTCGGTTGGTGTGGCTGAATCTGTCACAGAATAAGTTCAAAGTGATCCTGACTTCCATCGGTATTGTGGCGGGCTCGGCGACAATCATGCTGGTCATTGCCATCGGCACCGGCGGCAGGGAGGAGGTTGCGGAGCAGTTCAAGAATCTGAATGCCGCCGCCATTGATATTTCCTATGAGACCACGGACAGCGCATCGGAGGGCTTCCCGGGCGGAGGCGGAATGCCGGGGGGATTTTCCGGCGAAGGCATGCCCGGAGGTTTTGGAGGCGGGTCAGCGTCGGGCGGTGGCGCTCCCGGGGAGATGCCGGGAGAGAGCAGCTCCTCAAACAGACAGAAGGTGACGCTCGGAACGGAGGATCTGGAGGATATAGAGGTGTTTGTGCCGGATATCACCGATGCGACCATCTCCTACTCCACTCAGGGTTCCGTGGAGGGCGGCGAGCTGGAGAGCGCTGAGAGCTGTACGGTGGCGGGCGTACTGGAAAATTATGCCGAAATCAGCAATCTGGAGCTTGCCATCGGTGAGTTTTTGACGGATGAGAATGAGGAGAGCAAGGAAAAGGTCTGCGTGCTCGGCGCGACGGTGGCAAAGACCATCTTCGGCAGTGCCTATGACGCCTTTGGGGAGGTGGTTTATATCGAGGATCGCCCCTATGTGGTGGTGGGCGTGCTGGGCGCCATGGGGACGGTTACTTCCGGCATCAGCCCGGACACGGCAATCTTCATTCCTTATTCAACTGGAATCAAATATATCACAGGGACGGATGTCAGTCCCACCATCACCGTCATCGCAGAGGAGGTATCCAATGTGGACAATGTGATATCCAACCTCAGGACGGTGCTGTCGGAGGCGTACCCTAACGCGGAGTTCACCATTTCCGACGCCGGAAGCAAGATGGAAGCGGCGTCGGCTTCCAACCAGACGCTGACACTGCTCCTCATTGCCATGGCGGTGATCGTTTTCATCGTGGGCGGCATCGGCATTATGAATGTGCTTTTTGTGTCGGTCAAGGAGAGAACAAACGAGATCGGCATTTTGAAGGCGCTGGGCTGTTCCCGGAAGGATATTCTGCTTGAGTTTCTGCTGGAGGCGGCCTGCATCAGTCTGGTGGGTGCCTGCATCGGCGTGCTGCTCTCACTGGGGATCACGCCGCTTGTGGAGCTGGCGAAGGTCAGGGTATCGCTCTCCGTGCAGGGGGCTGTGCTGTCTCTGGTGTTCGGTGTGCTCACCGGCTCCCTGTTTGGATTTTATCCGGCATACAAGGCGTCCCGGCTGGTTCCGGTGGCGGCGCTGAATCAGGAATAGGAGAATTTTTATGGCAATGATCGAAATGTGCAACATCAACAAGGGTTATATGCTGGGGGAGGAGCGCCTTCCCATTCTAAAGGATATTTGTTTCCGGGTCGAAAAAGGAGAGTTTGTAGCCATACTGGGGCCGTCCGGCTCGGGAAAGACAACGCTTATGAACATTATCGGATGCATGGATCAGATGGACAGCGGGGAATACTTTCTGGACGGGGAGGCGATTCACGATACCTCGGAGGACGCGCTGACGGCGATCCGCAACCGCAAGATCGGCTTTATTTTCCAGAATTATCAACTGATTCCCACCTACAATGTGATGCAGAATATCATTATGCCCCTGCTGATGCGGGGAGAAACGCATAGGCAGGCGGAGGAGGAATGCCGGGAGACGGTGGAGCTGCTGGGGCTCTCCCATCGTATTCTGCACAAGCCCAATGAGCTTTCCGGCGGGCAGAAGCAGAGGGTTTCCATAGCCCGGGCGCTGGTGGGGAAACCGGCGATCCTGCTGGCGGACGAACCCACGGGCGCGCTGGACTCCTCCAGCGGAAAGGATGTGCTGAAGCTGTTCCGGGAGCTGAATGAGATGGGAAATACCATTGTGATGATCACCCATGACATGAACGTGGCGAAGGCTGCGGGCAGAATTGTCAGGATCGTGGACGGGAGGCTCAGCGAATCGTAAATTTTGAAAAAAGCGCATAAAGCGGGAAATGATGTAGAAACCTAAGGATACAGAAGGTTGCCGTCGGGGAAAATTCACACTATAATAAGTGTGTATGAGAGGAGGCACATGATTTGATCTACACAATCACATTCAATCCTGCATTGGACTATATGATTTCCGTGAAGGATTTTCAGATGGGACTGACCAACCGCACCGCACAGGAGGCGCTTGTGCCCGGGGGAAAGGGAATCAACGTTTCCATTGTGCTGAAAAATCTGGGTCTGGACAGTACGGCGCTGGGCTTTACGGCGGGCTTTACGGGAAAAGAAATTGAAAGACTGCTTGCGGAGGCGGGCTGTCGGACGGAATTTATAGAGATACCTCAAGGATTTTCGCGCATCAACGTGAAAATCAAAAATGAGGACGGCACGGAAATAAACGGCAAGGGGCCGGATATCGACCCGGAAAGCCTTCAGAAGCTGCTCGACCGGATCGGGGAGCTGAAGGAAGGAGATGTGCTGGTGCTTGCCGGGAGCATTCCCGCATCCATACCGGACTCTGTTTACAGCGACATCTGCGGCATGCTTGCAGGGCGGGGCGTGACCATTGTGGTGGACGCCACCGGGGAGCTTCTGCGGAATGTGCTTCCCATGAAGCCGTTTCTCATAAAGCCCAACCATCACGAGCTGGGTGAGCTTTTCGGCGTCCGGGTGAAGACGGCGGAGGAAGTGATCCCCTATGCGCAGAAGCTCAGGGAGCAGGGCGCGGCAAACGTGCTGGTCTCCATGGCGGGCGAGGGCGCGGTGCTCTGCGCGGCGGACGGCTCCGTCCATCACTGTGCCGCGCCGGAAGGAAAGCTGGTCAATGCCGTGGGAGCCGGGGACTCCATGGTGGCGGGCTTTCTGGCGGGATACCTGAAAACGGGGGATTATGGGAAAGCGTTCCGGATGGGCGTTGCTGCGGGCAGCGCCAGTGCGTTTTCCGAGGCACTTGCAACAGGGGAAGAGGTGGAAGCGCTCTTAAAGAGAATGCAGTAAAAAACAATGTTGTGTGAAAGGTTTGGAAGGCAGAATGAAAATTTCAGATTTGTTGAGGGGGGAAAGCGTGGATCTGCACGCAGTGTGCCGGGACAAGGCGGATGCCTTGGAAAAAGCCGTGGCGCTGATGGCTGCGTCCGGCAATCTGGCAGACCCGGAGGCTTACAAGAGACAGGTGTTTGACCGGGAGGCGGAGGGAACCACCGGCATCGGGGAGGGCGTTGCCATTCCCCACGGAAAGGGCAGCTTTGTGACCGCGCCGGGTCTTGCCGCCATGGTCATTCCCGACGGTGTGGAGTTTGACGCGCTGGACGGGGAAAAGGTTTATCTGCTGTTTCTCATCGCAGCGCCCCAGACGAAGGACAATGTGCATCTGGAGGTGCTGGGCAGGCTGTCTGTCATGCTGCTGGACGAAGCGTTTACGGAGAATCTCAAAAACGCACAGAGCGTGGAGGAATTTCTCCGTATCATAGACGCTGCGGAGCAGAAGGCGGAAGCGAAGGAAGCGGAAAAGGATGGGGCAAAACATGGCGACGGCGGGGCTTGCAGGATCCTTGCCGTGACGGCGTGTCCAACCGGAATCGCCCACACCTACATGGCGGCGGAGAGTCTGGAAAAGGCGGCAAAGAAGATGGGTTGCGCCATCAAGATCGAAACAAGGGGCTCTGCGGGCGCGAAGAACGTGGTGACGGAGCAGGAGATCGCGGAGGCGGACTTTATCATTGTGGCGGCGGACACCAAGGTTCCCATGGAGCGTTTTGCGGGGAAAAAGGTGTTGGAATGTCAGGTATCCGACGGCATCGGCAAGGCGGAGAAGCTGATCGCGCGCGCCATGAGCGGAGATGCGCCGGTTTACGCGGCATCCGGCGGTGGGACGGAAACCCCTGCAAAACAGGAAAAGTCCGGCAACGGCGCCGTCCACAGGATCTATATGCACCTGATGAACGGTGTCTCCCATATGCTTCCCTTTGTGGTTGGCGGCGGAATCCTCATTGCACTGGCTTTTCTGGCGGACTCCTTCGGAGTGGATATGGAGAGCCTGACGGCGGCGGAAAGAGCGGATTTCGGTACGATCACGCCCGTTGCCGCCGTGCTGAAAGGAATCGGCGGAACTGCCTTTTCCTTCATGCTGCCCGTGCTGGCGGGCTATATTGCCATGAGCATTGCGGACAGACCGGGACTTGCGGCGGGCTTCGTGGGCGGCGCTCTCGCCGCAAACGGAAAATCCGGCTTTTTGGGAGCGCTGGCGGCAGGCTTTATCGCGGGCTATCTGATCGTTTTGCTGCGCAGGCTCTTTGACAGGCTGCCGGAGGCGATAGAAAAGCTTTCTCCCGTGCTTCTGTACCCTGTTTTCGGCATTCTTCTGATGGGTCTGATCATGCATTTTGCGGTGGAGCCTCCGGTGGGCGCCCTGAACGAAGCCCTGAATCGCTTTCTGGCGGGCATGGGAGGCACCAGCAGAGTGGTGCTGGGCGCGGTGCTTGCCGGTATGATGGCGGTGGATATGGGAGGCCCCTTCAACAAGGCGGCATATGTGTTCGGAACCGCGTCGATCGTGGAGGGCAACTACGCCGTTATGGCGGCGGTTATGATCGGCGGTATGGTGCCGCCCTGCGCCATTGCGCTGGCAAGTCTGCTGTTCCGTAACCGGTTTACCGCGGCGGAGAGGGAGTCCGGACCCACCAACTTTATTATGGGTCTTGCTTTTATCACGGAGGGCGCGATTCCCTTTGCCGCCTCCGATCCGTTCAGGGTCATTCCGTCCTGTGTGGCGGGATCAGCGCTTGCGGGCGCGCTTTCCATGGCGTTCGGCTGTACGCTGATGGCGCCCCACGGAGGGATTTTTGTGTTTCCTGTGGTGGGCAACGCTTTGTGGTATCTGGCGGCGCTTGCGGCGGGCACGGTTGTGGGGGCTTTGCTTTTGGGGCTTTTGAAAAAGAGACTGCCCGAGAGCAGCGGAATCAAAAGGGAAGGGGAAAGAGCATGAGGGAATTGAAATATGTCATTACGGATCCCGAAGGGATCCACGCAAGACCTGCGGGGGAGCTTGTGAAAGCAGTCAAGGATTTTCAGTCTGCCATCACCATTTCCAAGGACGGAAAGAGCGCGGATGCAAAGAGGATCATCGGCATCATGGGACTTGCGGTGAAGAAGGATCAGGAGATCACTGTGACCGCGGAGGGCGAGGACGAAGCCTCCGCCATAGCGGCAATCGATACTTTTTTGAAAGAGAATTTATAGGAGGAAAAAACATGCAGGTATTTCATGGAAAGAGCGCATCCGGCGGAGTGGCGACCGGAAAGATATTTCTGTATCAAAAGGGCGAGCAGCAGGTGAAACGTCTGCATGTGGAGGATACGGAGGCGGAGCTTGCCCGCTTAAGGGAGGCCGCGAAGGAGGCGGCGGAACAACTGCAAAAGCTTTACGAAGCGTCCGTGAAGTCCATCGGCGAATCCGGTGCCGCCATCTTTGAGGTGCACCGCATGATGCTGGAGGATGAGGGTTTTTTTGGCGCCATGGAAAATACCATAACCACCCAGTCCGTGAACGCGGAATACGCGGTGGCGGCTGCCGCAGACAATTTTTCCAAGATGTTTTCGGAGATGGACGATGAATATATGCGGGCGAGGGGCGCGGACATCAAGGATGTTGCCGAGCGTCTGCTCTCCGTCCTCTCGGGTGGAAACGGCGGCATGCAGAAACTCACGGAGCCGTCCGTGGTGTTGGCGGACGATCTCATGCCCAGCGAAACCGTGCAGCTGGATCCGAAGCTGGTGCTGGCTTTTGTGACGGTACACGGATCTCTCAACTCCCACACTGCCATTCTGGCGAGAACCATGAATATCCCCGCTTTGGTGGGGGTGTCGGTGCCGCTTGTGCCGGAGTGGAACGGAAAAACCGCCGTGGTGGACGGCGCGGAGGGAACCTTCTGCATAGATCCCACGGAGGAATATCTGGAAAAGATGGAGGGCAGACGGAAGCAGGAGCAGGAAAAGAGGGAGCTTTTGCAGACGCTCAAGGGAAAAGAGACGGTCACGAAAGACGGCAAAAAAATCCGCCTGTACGCGAATATCGGCAGCAACCGGGATCTGGGGATGGTGCTGGAAAATGATGCGGAGGGAATCGGGCTTTTCCGCAGCGAGTTTTTGTATCTGGAGAAGGAAGATTATCCCACCGAGGAGGAACAGTTTTCCGTCTATAAGACCGTGGCGGAGACCATGGCGGGCAAAAAGGTGATCATCCGCACACTGGATATCGGCGCGGACAAGCAGGCACCCTATTTTCATTTGAAAAAAGAAGAAAATCCGGCGATGGGGCTTCGTGCCATACGGATCTGCCTGACCCGACCGGATATTTTCAAGACCCAGCTGCGAGCTGTTTTCAGGGCGGCAGCCTACGGCGACCTTGCGATCATGTACCCCATGATTATTTCCGTGGAGGAGGTGAGGAAGATCCGCAGTCTGGCGGAGGAGGCTAAAAGGGAGCTGGAGGCGGAAAAGCTGCCTTACGGCAATGTGGAGCAGGGCATTATGATCGAGACGCCGGCAGCTGTCATGGTCAGCGGCGAGCTGGCGAAGGAAGTGGACTTTTTCAGCATCGGAACCAACGACCTGACGCAGTACACCCTTGCCATTGACAGGCAGAACACGGAGCTTGACGGCTTCTATGACGCACATCATCCGGCGGTTTTGAAGATGATCCGCATGGTGGTGGAGAATGCCCACAAGGCAGGAATCTGGGCGGGCATATGCGGCGAACTGGGCGCGGATATCTCGCTCACGGAGGAGTTTCTGAGGATGGGGGTGGACGAATTGTCCGTTTCGCCCGGAAAAATCCTTCCGATCCGGCGAATTGTGAGAGAAACTGCATTAAATTAGTCTTTTTTATTTGCTTTTTTGCGGAAATATTTTATACTGTAATGAGAAGGTATTTATTTCATTTCTGCAGAAAGCGGAGGTATCGGATGGGGAAGAAAACAATACAAAAGAAATCGGAGCAGAAGAAGGAGAAGTTTTTGCTGTTCAGTATACGGAACAAGATTGTGGTGTGCTTTATTGTGCCGATCCTGTTCATGATCCTGATCGGGGCATCCGCCTATCGGAAGAGCGCCGACGGAATGAGCGACAAATATATGGAGTCCACCACGCAGACCATCTCCATGGCGACGGAGTACATCGACATGAGCTGCACCTTCATTGAGTCAGAAGCCATAAAATATGCATTTGACTCGGATCTGGGAAAATATTTTTTGGGGCTTTATGAAAGTGATTCCATAGGAAAAATGAGTGTGATGGAAAATACCAAGTCGGATATGATTTCCGCGCAGGTTTCCAATCCGTTTATCAGCAATATTTACATACTTACCAAGAAAAACGTGGCGATGCTGTCTACCAAGTCCGCTTCCAATGCGAGCGGTATTTTTGACCCTTACATCGAATCTCAGGGAACGGACAAACGCCAGTTGAAGACATGGATCGACAAGCACGACCTGCTGGATGAGAGCTTTGAGCTGACTGAAAACGATTACATCCTTTCCTGCCAGATGTTGTCCCAGAACAACAACGCCTGCATCGTGATAGATGTAAAGCCCTCCGCGATCAGGGAGTTTCTGGATGGATTGGATCTGGGCGAGGGAAGCATCCTCGGTTTTGTGACGGCGGACGGCAGGGAGATTCTGGCGGATAACAGTGCCGAAGCGAAGGACAGCGTCCTCTCGGCGGACGGAACGGTATTCTACGGACAGGAATTTTTTGCGGGCATTGCCGAAGCGAAGGAGAAAAGCGGCGCTTCCACGGTGAGGCTCGGAGGAGAGAAATATCTCTTTATTTACAGTATCAGCGATAAGACCGGTGCGGCAACCTGTGCGCTGGTGCCTATGAAGGTGGTGACGGATCAGGCGCAGGACATCAAGCAGTTGACGGTGGGTCTGGTGATTCTGGCGGTTCTGGTGGTACTGGCAATCGGTATTCTGATCGCGGCAGGCATCCAGAACAACATGAAGCGTATCTCCCGCAGATTCGGCGATGTGGCGAAGGGCGACCTGACCGTGCAGGTAAGCGCCACGGGCAGGGACGAGTTCCGCAATCTGGCGGGCTCCGCTGCGGATATGATCGACCATACCAAGAAGCTGGTACATAAGGTACAAAATGCGACAGGACAGTTGGAGACCTCGTCCATGGAGGTGGAGGAGATTTCCGGCGTGATCGATGAATATTCCAAGGGAATTACCAAGGCGATCAACGACATCAACGAGGGAATGTCAAGGCAGTCTGTCCATGCGCAGGAATGCGTTGCCAAGACGGATGTGCTGTCTGAGGAGATACAGGGCGTCGGCGCCGTCGTGGAGAAGGTGGGAGCGCTGGTCGACCAGACGGAGGAAATGATCAATCAGGGTATGGAGATGGTGAAGCTTCTGGGCAGCCGTGCATCTGAGACCACGCAGATGACGGAGACCGTGGGCGAGAGCATCCGTGCGCTGAAACAGGAGACGGAGATGATCAACGGCTTTGTGGGCATCATCACCGATATTTCCGGTCAGACGAACCTGCTTTCCCTGAATGCTTCCATAGAGGCAGCCCGGGCGGGTGAAGCCGGAAGAGGATTCTCCGTGGTGGCGGAGGAGATCAGAAAGCTGGCGGATGATTCCGCAAAGGCGGCGGCAGAGATCCGGACCAGAGTGGAAAGCATTGGCGGACAGACCATGGAGAGCGTAAAGAGCGCGGAGCAGGCGCGCCGGATGGTTGACTTGCAGACGGAATCCGTGGAACAGGTTGTGGATATTTTCCGCAAGATGCAGGAGCAGATGAATCTGCTGGTAACAGGGCTCAAGCAGATCGTGGAGAGCATGGAAAAGGCGGATTCCGAGCGCAGCGAGGCGGTGACGGCGGTGAAGAACATTTCCGACATCATAGAGGAGACCGCGGGAAATGCCGAGACGGTGAAGGATGCGGCGGAAAATCTGCTTGCAAAGGTGGAGGATCTGAACCGGACGGCAGGTACGTTGGGCGAGAATATGCAGGAGCTCAAGACGGAGATTTCCGTGTTCAGGGTATAAACAGGCGTATATCGTGTGGACAAAGTACCGGATTGCTGACACATCGTGCAAAATTTCATGTGGCAATCCGGTATTTTTTTTGCTAGAGTGAATATGTTGGTACAAAATGCGGTATCCAAGCAAACGGGAGAGGGAGAAATAACAAATGAAGACAAAAGACGTTTATTTGAAAACCATGAAGTTTGTGTGGCTGAAGCTTGCACTGGGTGCGGCAATGATCGTATTTTCGCTGCTGACCCTGGCAATCTGCCTCCTTTTGGGAAGTCTCGGAAACGGCGGAGGATTGGGAATCGCCTTTATTATCTGGCTGATTCTGGTATGCGGCGCGTATGCCGGTGCGGAGAGGTACATCGGATATATGCTGAAAGCAGGGCATGTTGCAATGGTGACCACCGCTGTAACCACGGGCACTTTGCCGGAGAACCAGTTGGAAGCCGCAAAGCAGATGGTGAAGGAGAGATTTGTGGCAGCCAACGTTTACTTCTTTGTGGATAGAATGGTGAGCGGTGCGGTGAGTCAGCTCCAGAGAGGCCTGCAGAAGGTGGATAATCTGCTGGGTGGCATTCCGGGAGTGAGCGCAATCGTCTCCTTCGCCCAGATGTTCGTACATATTGCACTGGGTTATATTGATGAGTGCTGTCTCGGCTACACGTTCCTGCACAAGGAGCAGTCGGCATGCAAGAGTGCCGCAGACGGTGTGGTGATCTACTTCCAGAACTGGAAGAAGCTGTTGAAGGACGCTGCGGTCACGACCCTGATCGTGATGGGTATCACACTGGTGGCATGGGTGATCCCATTTGCAATCTTTGCCGCAATTTTCGGCGCATTGGGCGTTCATTGGATCTTCGCATTTGTGATCGCCGTGATGTTCGCAGCTGTGATGAGATCTGCTTTCATTGACAGCTACATGATGGTGAAGATGATGGTTTCCTATATGGAGGTAGCGCCTGCCACCCAGATCACCTTTGATCTTTACGGTAAGCTCTGCAACCTGTCCGGCAAGTTCAAGAGACTGTTCGACAGAGGGCAGCAGGAGCAACAGCAGTACGGTAATATGCGGACAATGTACTAAATTGGACGGAAGAGCTGCCGGGATTTGCCGGCAGCTTCTTCGGGATAGAGGAGAATATGGCAAGATACATACAAGACGCAGGAATTGATCAGCCCTATGATGTGGTCAGCATGACCATGGAGGATTATATTTACCACAATCATTTCACCCGGACGGATTGGCAGGGAGAGCCTGTGTATGGCAGCAAGGCAGCCGACGGCAAGGAGCGTTTCCTGAAATGGTCTTACTCCTGTGGAATCCTGCACATCGAGGCATGGCTGAAAAATGCGTTCGGAAACGAGACGGATCTGGACGGTGCAGGGAAAAGTAAGGCGGAATATAAGAGAAGTCTGGAAAAGCTGGTGCAGGATCTGAGAAACCACCCGGGCGAAATGTTTGAGAGCGGCTATATCGGGCATGACCCCATGCAGCATGAGGAATCGGAAACGGTAAACGCATGGGCACAGCCGGGACAGGGAACGAGTGACGCATGGAAGCAGTCGGGACAGGGAACGAGTGACGCATGGAAGCAGTCGGATCAGGGGGCGGACAGCGGACGGGCGCAGACCGACACCGCGCAGCCCGCATGGAGTGAGCAGCACCCCACCTATCAGGCACCCATCGACTTCGGAACGACGGGAACCGGCGCAATCGGAAAGTTTCTGAATCCTACGGGACCGGGACTTGGGATAGCAGCGCTGCTGTGTTCTTTTCTGATACCCGCATTTGGCATTGCATTTGGCGTGATAGGCATGCGGCGGTATAAGACGACGGGGGATCCCGACAAGGATAAGACAGTAAAGAACGGAAGAACCATGTGTATCGCCGCGCTGGTTATTTCCATTTTGTGGCTTGTCCTTCCGTTTCTTATGGGAAGTCTGATCATTCCCCTTCGGTATTTTCTTGTAGATTAGTTTTTATTGGGAGAGGATTTGGCAGTGCCTCGGCTGCGCTGCAGACGAATCCTCTCCTTTTCCATGATATAGGATTCGAGGCCGATCACTCTTGCCGGGAAGCGGCAGCCATAGACCATATTGCCGTTTTCCAACTTGAATTTTCGGACAATCACGCCGTAGAGATGGAAGGAGTAGCTCTTTGCCGTCTCCTCCACATAGTCGTTCAACACGGCATGGACGGATTCGTTTTCCTGAAATTCGCGCTCGTCCGAGGTGGAAAAAGCAAACCCGGTAGCGCTGATATCCTTTATGGTGACACTGATCGTACCCCGGTGGCTGCCCACGCGGACGGAAGTATCAATGCCGATATAGCAGCGGTACGCGCCCCTGCGGTTTAACTCCTTGCTCTCGGCAAGCGTCGTTACCGTGTAGCAGAGGGAATCGTCCGCATTTTTTGCGGTGTGAACCGTGACATTCTGGAATACATGGGGTTTTTGATCGGGAAAGGCGACAACCATGTTGACAAGGATACCGGCGCCGTGAAAGGAGATAATCTTTTCATCCCGCATGACCGGAGCCGCAACAATCATATGCTTCCGCGGCAGGACGTCAAGAACCACCGACGGAAACTCCAAGTGTTTGTCACCGATCGTTACTAAGAATGTGATAGGTTGTTCGGCGGTCAGCTCTTCGATCCTCATCCTGTGTAATCCTTTCCTTAAGAAGAAAAAACTCTCTATCTGAAAAATAGAGAGTGGAAATCGATGCGACAGGATTTGAACCTGCGACCTCTACGTCCCGAACGTAGCGCTCTACCAAGCTGAGCCACGCATCGATGTTATGTCGAACATTAAAATAATACACTAAGAAGATTAAAGTGTCAACATTTTCTTGGAAAAAAAGAAGGAGGCAAACGGATGCCTGATATGATACAATAGATGCAGTAATTTTATTCTCATATGGCAATTTGTGCCGCAGACGCCGCAGATGTGCCATGATCGTAAAGCATCTGCGGAATGGAGACTGTTATGTACGATACGATTGTAACGCTGAAAAAGGGAGAGGGACGCACCCTGAAGTCAGGCGGTGCGTGGATTTACGACAATGAAATTGATACCATATTGGGCAGCTTTGAGAATGGGGATATTGTAACAGTGCATGATTTTGACGGATATTTTCTGGGTTACGGATTTCTCAACCCCCGTTCTAAAATTGCAATCCGTATGCTGACCCGGAAGAAGGATACCGTGATCGACGATGCTTTTCTGGAGGCAAGGGTGCAGGCGGCGTGGGATTACAGAAAACAGGTGATCGACACCGCAGGCTGCCGCCTGATCTTTGGGGAAGCGGATTTCCTGCCCGGAATCGTGATTGATAAATTTTCCGATGTTTTGGTGGTGGAGTCGCTTGCTCTCGGCATAGACAGGCTGAAGCCGCAGATATTGGACGCCGTAAAGAGGGTGCTTGCAAAGGACGGGATCACAATCAGAGGCATCTATGAGCGCAGTGACGCCAAGGTTCGTGAGCAGGAGGGCATGGAGCGCTTCAAGGGCTTTATCGGCGAACCCTTCGACACCAAGATAGAGATCGTGGAGAACGGCGTGAAATACATGGTAGATGTGCAGGACGGTCAAAAGACCGGATTTTTCCTAGATCAGAAGAACAACCGCGCCGCCATACAGAGACTGTGCCGCGGCAAGCGGGTGCTGGACTGCTTCACCCACACCGGTTCGTTTGCGCTGAATGCGGGAATCGCCGGCGCCTCCGAGGTGATCGGCGTGGACGCCTCAGAGCTTGGCGTAAATCAGGCGCGGGAAAATGCGGTGCTGAATCATCTGGAGGACAAGGTTTCCTTTATCTGTGCGGATGTGTTTGAGCTTCTGCCGGAGCTGGAGAAAAAGGGCGAAAAATTTGATGTGGTCATTCTGGATCCTCCTGCCTTTACAAAGTCCCGCAATTCCATAAAGAATGCGGTGAAGGGCTACCGCGAGATCAATGTGCGGGGCATGCATCTGGTAAAGGACGGAGGTTTCCTCGCAACCTGCTCCTGCTCGCATTTCATGGATCCCGAGCTGTTCCAAAAGACCATCGCGGAAGCCGCCCGGGGCGCGCACAAACGCCTCCGCCAGGTAGAATTTCGCACCCAGGCAGCCGACCACCCCATCCTCTGGGCGGCGGACTCCTCTTATTATCTGAAGTTCTACATTTTCCAGGTCGTTGATGAGAAGTAGATGACAGAAAGTGGCGGAAATGCTTGATTTATAAGGGATGGAAGGTGTTTGATGTTTACAGAGAAAACCTCGTAAAGTATCGCAAAATATCACAAAACCGTG